>Ga0335070_10000313_pt1 | contig 56908 bp, 59 predicted proteins | sample Lox_Sample_13_FD_206722 | JGI IMG/M metagenome (GOLD analysis project Ga0335070, IMG submission 206722) | Soil microbial communities from Loxahatchee National Wildlife Refuge, Florida, United States - Lox_Sample_1.3 | ecosystem: Environmental > Terrestrial > Soil > Wetlands | place: USA...
GGGAATGTCGCGAAGCGGCGAAATGCAATCTGATTCATGCGCGCCATAGGCGCGCAGCATCTCTTGGAGCGTCGCCCGAAGGGCGCGCGACTGAATTCACTCGGAGGGGTACCGACCCCTCTCACGCAAAACCTCAGCCGGCGAGAGACAGGAACGCCTCAGCCCGATCGCGGTCTTTTTCGGCCCGAGCGTGCTCGGCCGTCCCTTCCTCGCTCTCGCCCAGCCGTCTCTCGGCATCTGCCAACTGTTCTTTCAGCGCACCGGCGTCGAGGTCGTCCGGCGGGATCGCCTCCTCGATCAGGAGGCGGGCGCGGTTGCCGTAGACCTGCAGCCAGCCGTGGGCCTGGGCCCAGCGGCGCGTCTCGGTGTCGGAGATCTTCAGCCGCAGCTCGGTCGGCCGCAGCGCTGCCAGCAGCGGCGTGTGGTTGGCGAGGATGCCGATTTCGCCGACCTCGGTGCGGGTCGAGACCTGGCGCGCTTCGCCGGCGAAGACCTCGCCCTCGGGGGTGAGGACCTCGACGTCGATGTTGTGCTCGGCGGCCATCGCTTCGGATCCTTCGCGCTAGGCCGCGGCCTTGGCGTTCTCGGTGACCTGGTCGATCGAGCCCTGCATGTAGAAGGCGCCCTCTGAGAGGTCGTCGTGCTCGCCGTCGAGGATCTCGCGGAAGCCGCGCACCGTGTCGGCGACCGGCACGTACTCGCCGGAGCGGCCGGTGAACTGTTCGGCGACGAAGAACGGCTGCGAGAGGAAGCGCTCGATCTTGCGCGCGCGGGAGACCGTCTGGCGGTCCTCGTCGGAGAGCTCGTCGATGCCGAGGATGGCGATGATGTCCTGCAGCTCCTTGTAGCGCTGCAGCACCTCCTGGACGTCGGTCGCGGTCCGGTAGTGCTCCTCGCCGACGACGTCGGGCTTGAGGATCGTCGAGGTCGAGTCGAGCGGGTCGACCGCCGGGTAGATGCCTTTCTCGGAGATCGCCCGCGAGAGCGCGGTGGTCGCGTTGAGGTGGGCGAACACGGAAGCCGGAGCCGGGTCGGTGTAGTCGTCGGCCGGCACGTAGACGGCCTGGATCGAGGTGACCGAGCCGCGGTCGGTCGAGGTGATCCGCTCCTGCAGGCCGCCCATCTCGGTCTCCAGCGTCGGCTGGTAGCCGACGGCAGAGGGCATCCGCCCGAGCAGCGCCGAGACCTCGGAGCCCGCCTGGACGAAGCGGAAGATGTTGTCGATGAAGAGCAGCACGTCCTGGCCGCCCTGCTCGCGGTAGTACTCGGCCATCGTCAGCCCGGAGAGGGCGACGCGGAGGCGGGCGCCGGGCGGCTCGTTCATCTGACCGAAGACGAGCATCGTCTTGTCGATCACGCCCGACTCTTTCATCTCGAGCCAGAGGTCGTTGCCCTCGCGCGAGCGCTCACCGACGCCGACGAAGGCGGAGAGGCCGGAGTGCTCCTCGGCGATGTTGCGGATCAGCTCCTGGATCAGCACGGTCTTGCCGACGCCGGCGCCGCCGAAGAGCCCGACCTTGCCGCCTTTGGCGTAGGGGGCGAGCAGGTCGATGACCTTGATCCCGGTCTCCAGGATCTCCTGGGTCGGGGTCAGGTCGGAGGCCTTCGGCGCCGGGCGGTGGATCGGCCAGCGCTCGCCCTCGGGGATCTCGGCACCGTTGTCGATCGGGTCGCCGAGCAGGTTGAAGATGCGGCCGAGGGTGACGTCGCCGACCGGGACCGTGATCGGGCCGCCGGTGTCGACCACCTTGTCGCCACGCTGGATGCCGTCGGTCGCGTCCATCGCCACCGCCCGCACGCGGTCGTCGCCGAGGTGCTGCTGCACCTCGCAGACGAGGACCGTCGGTTCGCCGTCGCCGTCGCCGGCGGTCTCGATGTTGACCGCCGAGTAGATCTCGGGCAGCTTGTCGGAGAAGACGGCGTCGATGACGACGCCGGTCACCTGCTCGACGCGACCCACGTTGCTTGCGGTGCTTCCGTTGCTCTCAGCCATGACTTCCTTTTCCGTGTTCCTAAGTTTTCGCCGCTACCCAAGCGCCTCGGCGCCGCCGACGACCTCGAGGATCTCCTGCGTGATTTCGGCCTGGCGGACCCGGTTCATTTCCAGCGTCAAATCGTCCATGATCGTTTCCGCGTTTTCGGCCGCGCTGCGCATCGCGGTCATCCGCGCCCCCAGCTCGGAGGCGGCGGACTCCAGCAGCGCCCGGTAGACGGAGATCGTCACGTACTCGGGGATCAGGCGGCCGAGCAGCTCCTCGGGGTCGGGCTCGTAGCCCCACTCCGATTTGCTCTGCGCCTTCTCCGCCTCGGTTTCCTCTTCTTCGCCGGCCATCTCCTCCTCGGCGCCGGTGCCGGTGACGTCGGCCTGCTGCAGCGGCAGCAGCGTCTGGCGCCAGACGTGCTGGGTCAGCGGCGAGACGAAGCGGTTGTAGATCAGTTCGACCCGGTCGAGGTCCTCGTCGACGTAGCGCGCGGTCATCTCCTCGCCGATCTCGCGGGCATCGGAGAACGCAGGGCGGTCGGTGAAGCCGGTGTAGGCGCCGCTGACCTCTTGCTTGCGGAAGGTCAGCGCCGAGACCCCCTTCTTGCCGACGACGGCGAAGGACGGCTCGGCGCCCTCCTCGCGGACTTTGGCCGCCATCCGCATCCCTTCGCGGATGATGTTCGAGTTGAAGGCCCCGGCCAGGCCGCGGTCGCCGGTGACGAGGACGATCCCGACCCGTTTGACGTTCTCGCGCTCGACCATCACCGGCACCCGCGGGATGCCGCCGGCGTGCTCGGCCGCGGTCCGGGTCAGCTTGCGCATCCCCTCCGCGTAGGGGCGCAGGTCTTCGATCCGCATTTCGGCCCGGCGCAGGCGCGCCGCGGCGACCATCTCCATCGCCCGCGTGATCTTGTTGATGTTCTTGATCGACGCAATGCGACTCTTGACTTCCTTCTGGCTGGCCATGGTTCAGCGCGCGGCGCGGGTCAGGCCGGCGTCGCCTCCTTGGCGTCCTCGGAATCCCCGGCGTCAGTGGTGCGGGCCGGGGCCTCGCGCTCCTCTTTCGACTTGACGCGATCGGACTCGCCGGCCTCGACCGGGTCGCCGTGCTCATCGAAATCGGCACCGAAGTCGTCGACGAAGTCGGCGATCGCCTTGCCCAGCTCCTCCTCGTCAGCGTCCTCGAGCTTGCCGCTGTCTTCGATCCGCGCCAGCAGGTCGGCCTTCTCGCTATGCAGGCGGACCCGCAGGTCGGCGAGGAACTCGCCGACGCGCTCGACTTTGATCCGGTCGAGGTAGCCGCCGGTGCCCGAGTAGATCGAGGCGACCTGGTCGCCGACGCTGAGCGGCTCGCGCTCTTTCTGTTTGAGCAGCTCGACCAGCCGTTCGCCGCGGGTCAGCGCTTTCTGCGTCTCCGCGTCGAGCTCGGAGCCGAACTGGGCGAAGGCCTCGAGGTCGCGGTACTGGGAGAGGTCGAGGCGCAGTTTTCCGGCGACCTTCTTCATCGCCTTCGTCTGCGCGTTGCCGCCCACCCGCGAGACCGAGATGCCGACGTTGATCGCCGGCCGCACGCCGGAGAAGAAGAGGTCGGACTCGAGGAAGATCTGACCGTCGGTGATCGAGATCACGTTGGTCGGGATGTAGGCGGAGACGTCGGAGGCCTGGGTCTCGATGATCGGCAGCGCCGTCAGCGAGCCGCCGCCGAGCTCGTCGTTCAGTTTCACCGCCCGCTCGAGCAGCCGCGAGTGCAGGTAGAAGACGTCGCCCGGGTAGGCCTCGCGACCAGGCGGGCGCCGCAGCAAGAGTGACATCTGGCGATACGCCGAGGCGTGCTTGGTGAGGTCGTCGTAGACGCAGAGCGCGGCTTTGCCGTTGTAGAGGAAGTGCTCGCCCATCGCGCAGCCGGCGTAGGGGGCGATGTACTTGATCGGAGCCGCCTCGTCGGCCGGGGCGGCGACGATGATCGTGTTCTCCATCGCCCCGTTTTCCTCCAGCGTCTCTTTGAGCTGGACGACGGTGGACATCCGCTGCCCGATCGCGACGTAGATGCAGATCAGGTCCTTGTCCTTGTTGTTGATGATCGTGTCGATCGCGATCGCCGTCTTGCCGGTCTGGCGGTCGCCGATGATCAGCTCGCGCTGGCCGCGGCCGATCGGGATCATCCCGTCGATCGACATCAGTCCGGTCTGAACGGGTTCCTCGACCGGCTGGCGCTCGACCACGCCGGGGGCTTTGAACTCGGCCGGGCGGGTCTCGGTGGTGGCGACCTCGCCGCGGTTGTCGAGCGGGCGGCCGAGCGGGTCGACCATGCGGCCGAGCAGCGCCTCGCCGACCGGGATCTCGAGCAGGTGGCCGGTGCGCTTGACGGTGTCGCCCTCGACGATCTTGTCCCACTCGCCGAAGAGCACGGCGCCGACGTTGTCGGCCTCGAGGTTCAGCGCCAGGCCGGTGACGCCGTGGCCCAGGTCGAGCATCTCCAGTGCCATGCAGTTGTCGAGGCCGTGGATGCGGGCGATGCCGTCGGCCACGGAGAGGACCGTGCCCACCTCCGAGAGGTCGGCGGAGTCGGTCTCCAGCCCCTCGATCCGCTCCCGCAGAATGCTTGCGATCTCGTCCGGCTTGATCTCCATCGGGTGCTCAGTTCCTCCTTACGCCGCAGCTGCGACGGTCTTTCGAAGTTTCTCCAGGCGACTGCGGATGCTCGCGTCCAGAACCATGTTGCCGACCTGCAGGACGATGCCGCCGAGGATCTCGTCGTCGACGCGGCTCGAGAGCTCGACCGCCTCGCCGGTCTGCCGTTCGACCTCTTCGCCGATCTTGGCGACGACCCCGGGGTCGAGCTCGACGGCGCTGGTCACGGTCACGTCGAGGCGGCGGTTCTCCTTCTTCCAGAGCTCGTCGAGCTCGCGGCGAATGCGGAAGATTTCCGGCATCCGGTGCTTTTCCACCAACAGCTCGAGGAAGTTCATCAGCTCCGGCTCGGCTCCGGAGATCGCCCGCGACAGCCCCTCCCGCTTGTCGGCCGAGGAGAGGTAGGGGCTGAAGAGGAAGACCTGCAGCTCACGGTTGCTGTCGACCGCGTCGGCGAACTGAGCGAGCTGCGACTGCAGCGAGTCGAGCTTGCCTTTGTCTTTGCCGGCCTCGAACAGCGCCTGGGCGTATACGTGAGCCGCCTCGGCCATTGTCGCGCCTAGTTCTCCGACCCCGAGAGCGCCGAGAAGTCGACCTCCGAGAGCGCCTCCTCGACGAGCCGTTTCTGGTCGTCGGCGCTGAGCGTCTTGCGGGTGACTTTCTCGGTCGCGAGCACGGTCAGGTCGGCGACCTCGCTGCGGATCTGCTCGAGCGAGCGTCGCGTCTCCGCTTCGATGTCGCGCTTGGCCTGGGCGACCAGCTCCTCGCGTTTCTCCTTGCCAGCCGTGGTCGCCTCCGCTTCCGCCGTCTCGGCGGCTTTGCGAGCGCGGGCCATGATGTCGTCGGCCTGCTCGCGGGCCTCGGCCAGGCGGCCGCGGTACTCCTCGAGCAGCTCGTCGGATTCGCGCCGCTGCCGTTCGGCAGCGTCGATCGACTCGGCGATCGTCTTCGCCCGCCGGTCCAGCGCTTCCTGGATTTTCGGGAAGGCGAACTTGCTCAGCACCCACATCGTGATCCCGAACAGGACGAAGGTCCAGATCATCAGACCGAGACCCGGCGATACGAGGAAGCTGCCGCCTTCTTCCTTCTCTGCGGCGAACGGCAGCGCGGATATCAGACCGACGACGTCCATCGACCTAGAGGAAGAATGCGATGAGGCCGAAGATGAACGTGTAGAAGGCGACGGCCTCGGTCAGCGCGAAGCCGAGCCAGCGGATGCTCTGCAGCTCGTCTTTCATCTCTGGCTGGCGCGCAACCGACTCGATCTCCTTGCCGAAGATGAAGCCGATGCCGATGCCGGCGCCGATCGAGCCGAGCCCGGCGCCGACGCCGAGCGCGATCGCCTTGCCGGCCTTTTCGACGCCTTCGTCCGAGACTGCGGCGAGGACAGGGGACAGATCCATTGGAAATGCGCTCCTTTTCTAGTGACTGGCGGAGGTAGCTCCGCCGAGATAGATGGCAGTAAGCGTGGCGAAGATGAACGCCTGCAAGGTCGCGATAAGCCCGACCTCGAGGATGAAGAAGAAGAACGCGAGCGGGAAGGTGAGGGCGCCGAGGGCGGCGATCCCGAGCAGCACCGCCAGCCCGCCGCCCATGAAGAGGAGCAGCAGGTGGCCGGCGAGGATGTTGGCGAAGAGTCGGACGGAGAGCGAGATCAGGCGGGCGAAGTGGGAGATCGCCTCGATCACGAAGATGAACCCCTTGGCGAGCGGGTTCATGTCCTCGAGGCCGGGCGGCAGCCAGCTCGCCAGGTACTTGAAGAGGCCCTTGGTGCGAACCCCCTCGAAGTGGTAGCTGAGCCAGACCCAGAGCGTCAGGACGAGGGGAATCGAGAGGTTGGCGGTCGCCGCATAGATCGCGAAGGCGGGGATTTCGACGCCGAAGATGTTGATCTCGTGCTCGGTGTTGGTCGGCAGCGGCAGGAACCCGAGCATGTTCGAGAACCAGATCCAGAAGAAGAGGGTGGCGATGAAGGGGAACCATTTCGACGCCATCTTGCCGTCGAGGCTGCCGCCGGTGATCTGGTTCTTCGTCAGTTCGTAGGAGACCTCGACGGCGGTTTGCACCCGGTTCGGCTTCTGCTGCATGCGTTTCGCGATCCAGAGCATCGTGCCGATCGTCAGAGCGCTGGCGAGGAGCAGGTAGACGACCGCCTTGTTGATGCTGAGGTCGATGCCTGCGATATGGATCCCGACCCATTCTTCGAGCTTGAACTCGTTCTGGGGCTTGAAGGCTTCGTTCTTGCCGTCGCTGCCGAAGATCAGGAAGAGCAGGATCGCGATCCCGAGGTAGGTGCCGAGGCCGATGAAGACCTTCGCCTTGGTGCTCAGGCCTCCCGACTTCGCGGCGCCGTCGGGCGCCTGCACCGCTGCGGTGTCCGCGCTCACGCCGCTCCCTGCCCTTCGGGCTCACCGAAGAGGTGGGCCAGGCCCTGCGCCGCGAAGGAGACCGTGAAGAGGACGAGGACCAGGACGGCGGCGGCGAGGCCGGCTTCGCGGTCGGAGAGGCCGACCAGCAGCACCGCGGTCGCCATCAGCCAGACCCGGCCGAGCGTCGTCGCGGCGATGATCCCCATCGCCTTCTGCCGGTTGCCGGCGTGCAGCTCCTCCGTCGCCCGGCGCGTTGCCAGCACCTGGATGCCGCGCTGGACCAGCCAGCAGGCGGCGGCGACGGCGTACCCCAGCAGCGGGAAACCAGCCAATAGGAATACGACCAGCCCGGCGGCTAGCAGGAGTAGGTCGACGTACTTGGGAGGAGACATAAATACGCCCGTCTCGGGGTGAGCGGGCAGCGCCGCGACTATATCCGAACCGGCGGAGAAATGGCTTTACGAAGCCACTTCGTGAGGGTTGCCACTACCTTGCTCCCGGCTCCTGCCGCGCTGCGGGCGGCTGCAGCTCGATCGCCTCGAATTCGCCGGTCTCCGGATTGAGCCGGCCGCGGCGCAGCTTGAGGATCTCGAGCACGTAGATCAAGTAGACGCTGTAGGCGAGCGCGGCGAGGAGCAGGAGCAGCATCACCGCCGTCCAGAGGGCGTTGAAATGGCCGTGGTTGTCGCTGTAGGGGACGAAGCGGAGCGCCAGCGCCAGTCCTGCCATGACCATCGTCCAGGCGTATAGATAGGCGATCGTGCGCCGCTGCGAGAAGCCTTTGTTCGCCATCCGGTGGTGGAAGTGCCAGGAGTCGGCCTGGTAGATCGGCTGCCGGTATTTGAGCCGCTTGGCGACGACGAAGCCGGTGTCGAGGATCGGGACCGCGAGCACGATCAGCGGAAAGGCGAGGGCGATCACGGCGTTCGTCTTCAGCGCTCCCTGGACCGATGCGGTCGCCAGCAGGTAGCCGAGCAGGTTGGAGCCGGTGTCCCCCATGAAGCTGGAGGCGGGCGGGAAGCCGTGGCGGAGGAAGCCGAGCGCGGCGCCGGCAGTGAGGGCGGCGAGGACGCCAGCGGCGTTGCGTTCGAGCGAGAGGGCGATCGCCGCCAGGGTGATCGCCGCGATCGTGCAGACTCCGGCGGCGAGGCCGTCGACGCCGTCGAGGAAGTTGATCACGTTGACGACGGCGACGATCCCGAGCACGGTCAGCGGGTAGGCAGTCCAGCCGAGGTCGAAGCCGCCGAGGAATGGCAGGGTGAGGTTGTCGACGCGGACGCCCGCACAGACCGGGATCAGCGCCGCGCCGACCTGGCCGGCCAGCTTCGGCAGGGCCGGCAGGCCGCGGATGTCGTCGACGACGCCGACCGCGGCGATCGCCACCGCGCCGAGCAGGATCGCCCGGCTCTGGCCGTCGTCGGGCAGCCAGATCCAGCCGGCGATCTCGACCCCGGCGAGAATCGCCAGGCCCGAGAGCCGCGGCATCGGCCGGTCGTGCAGGCCGCGCTCCTTGGGCATGTCGATCGCGCCGACCTTGAAGGCGAGCCGCTCGGCGTACGGGACCAGCAGCCAAGCGACCGCGGCGGCGGCGATGAAGGCGAGGATCGCATCGGTGGTCGTCGGGACCATGCGCAGGGAGCCCGGGGAGGGAAACGGGCCGAGTCAGGCTACTTGAGGCCGAACGCGGATTCCGCGAGGAGGACTAAGCGGCGCTGAGCACGCCCTCGACCAGGATCTCGGGATCGCGCGGGTGGAGGACGCCGACCGGCGTCGTCCGCTTGGCGAGGACGAGGGCGGCGGGATCGCTCAGCACCTGCAGCCTGCCTTCCGAGATCAGCGCCTCGTCGACGGCGCCCATGCGGCCGCTGAAGGTGGTGAAGACGGGGGTGCCGAGGGCGACGGCCTCGCGGTTCATCGTGCCGCCGGCGCTGACGACGAGGTCCGCGTGGGCGATCAGGCTCTGGGCGTCGATCGCGTGCTCGGGGACGATCAGGTTGGCGGCGCCGAGCGCCCGCGCCGCCTCGCCCTGCTCCTCGGTGCGCGGGATCAGCACCGCCTGCGCCTCACCCTCGGCTTCCGCGAGGCGGCGAACGGTGGCGCCATAGACGTCGTTGGGCGCGTGGTACTCGGAGGTCTCCGGCGGCGGCCGCAGCACGACGAGGACCTTGTCGCGGTCGAGGCCGAGCTGGTCGAGCACCGCGGCGTCCGGCTCGAAGCCGGCCAGGTAGTACTCCTCCTTGAGGCCCGGGAAGCGGACCAGCTTGCGCTCGCGGGCGCCGATCTTGCGCAGGCGGTCGAGCGGGATCGAGTCGGGGACCAGGACCCGGCGCGCCTGGCGGAAGGCGATCTGACGCTGCAGGCCGCCGAACTCGTAGTCCTGCATCTGCGCCGAGGGGACCAGGAACGAGGCGGAGACGACGGCGAGGTCGACCGAGCCGTGAGCAAGCGCCAGCTGCGGCCGCTGCGCCCAGACGACCTTGGCCAGCTTCGCCGAGCGGCCGCCCAGCGCCCGCGCCTTGCCCAGCCGCGCCTTGCCGCCGTGCTCGCCAACCGCCGTGTAGGGCAGCCCGAGCCGCTCGAGCACGCCCAGCGTCTGCCCGTACTCGCGGGCGGTGATGAAGACGTCGTGCCCCTGCGCCCGCAGCCGCTCGATGATCGGCCGCAGAACCAGCGGATGGGCGGCAGCCGTGCAGTCGACCCAGATTCGCATTGCTCCGTTATATGCCGTACGCACCGCGGATGCCTTCATCTCGTCTCGGGGCGTCTGCTATAGGTCGACTATGGCCACGCTCGCGATAGGACTCGTTCTCGGCTTCGCCGTCTCGATTCCACCCGGCCCGAACTCAGCTCTCTGCGTGTCGCTGGCGTCCGGCGGCGTGCGGCGAGCCATGCCATTGATCACCGGCGCGGCATTGACTGACGCGGCGTACTCGTTGCTCGCCGCCTCGGGCATCCTGCTGGCCAGTCGCACCGGGGTGGAGACGCTCAGATACCTGACGCCGGCTTTCCTTTTTGCCACCGCGGCCCTCACCTGGTGGCCGACCTCGATTCCCTCGCGAGCCTTTGCCGCGGTCCCCGTACTAAACCCGGCGACCGCCTTGATTTGGCTCGGCCTCTCCTCCGTCCCCGCGCTCCAAGCGCTCTCGTTGCCCGAAGCCCTCTTGCGGCCAATCCCGGTCGCCCTTGGCACCGCCACGTGGTTCGTCCTGCTGGCCGTCGTCTCGGCCAAAGCCGGCACGTATCTAGGCCCCGGCCGGTTGCGCCTGATCGGCAGGTGGGTCGGAGGGCTGCTCGTTGTCCTGGGCCTTGCCGAGCTGCTCGCGCTACTTACGTGATCCAGATGAGCACCGCGGCGTCGTCACCACCTTCACGTCTTTCAGCTCGGGGAACTGGCGCCGGACCTCGAAGCAGGCGTCGCTGGCACTGACCCGGCCCTCGTCGGAGTTGGGGAAGAGCAGACCACAGACCGTCCCCGTGTGACCGACGTCGAGCCCCAGTGCCCCCAACTCGTCGAGTCTCCCGGCCAAGCGGCTTGCGTAGGGGTTCAGCAAGAAGTAATTGTTGAGCACAGCCGAGCGAGTCGACTGCTGGGCGAATGCCTCGATCGACCGCTCAGCAATTGCACGGTCGACGTTGGCGAGCAGATCGTCATATTCGCTAGCAAGGTCCAGTTGACCGTCGAAGCCGATCGAAGAGGTGTCAACGCTATCGGTGGGAACCAGCATCACGATCACGAACTCCGGATGCCAGTCCCAGGAGCGGACGAGCTCACAGGTCTGGTGGTTGACGACTGAGATTCCCGGGAACATCGACCCGTCGGACGACTCGATCGCCGCCGCAAGGCGGCCCTCGACGGTCGGATCGAGCCGCTCTCCCGCCGCGTCGGCGATCGCCCTGATCCCAGCCACCACGTCGGCAGTGCTGGACCCCATCCCCTTGCCGATGTCAATGTCGCTCCAGTGCCGGATCGAGACCTCAACCGGCCCAAGGTCGAGCTCTTGGGCAGTGCTCTTGACCGCCAGGCTGAGCTTGCGGTGATGCTTGCGAAGTCCATCCACCGAGAACCGCTCGGCGGGCCGCAACTCGGCCTGAACCGTCGCGCTCTTGTTGATCGGACAGGTGATGTGGAACGGGGTGCCATCCGAGAGAACTCCCTGCGCGAGCTCGCCACAGGTTCCTGGCGCGACCCCTCGGCCCTCCCTGAGCACGGTCTTCTTCCCGCGGGCAGTAGCACGCCGCGCAGGGCTCTGCGTCGCCGCCGCCTCGCTCCTACCGCGGATCGCGGGCGGCAAACCATTGCGGAGATCCCAGAAGACGCCGCGAAACGCCCAGCCCTCGTCGGTGCGCTCCAGGAGGAAGGAAGATGCCATGTTGGCTTCGCCGAAAGAGTCACGCCAGCGCTCGATCACCGGGCCTTCCGCCTCGATCTCCTCCTCGCGAAGCTGGCCATGATCGTCGACGTAGACGTAGTGCTTGAAGCCTCCGGAGTCCTGATACTCAGGGGGGAAGGTCAAGGCGACGACCGGGTGGTTGACCACCGCCGTGTACACCGTCGGGTCGATCAGCAGTTCGGCAACCGCATCGTGGAGCAACGGCGTCATGATTTCCCAGTAGTTCCTGCTACCAGTGGGCCAGCCGTTCCCGTCTGGGTGAGCCACTTTGTTGCGGTACTCGAGGATCCGCCTCCACCCGGTCCACCAGCCGACCGAGCCAGACGCGCCCTGAGGGCCGCGATCGACCCATTGAGCGATGTCGATCCGCGCGGCACGACGCCGCCCCTCGCTTTCTTTCACCGCTTCGCCGATCGCGTCGAAGGCAGCGACAAAGCGCTCGACGCTCTCCATCCGCCGCACCGGGAACGCTTTCGGCGGCGGAAAAAGGGGCTCGGGCGTGACCTCGCAGCAGCTGCGGAAGAGCTCGAGGATGTAACCGAGCGGCAGGTTCCGGTTCCCCCGTTTCTCCAATTGGTCCTCGACCTTCGGCTCCGGCTCGTGCCGGCTGCGATAGTCGGAGAGCGCGAGTGAGCCGAAGAACAGGGTCGTCATTTCGACGAGTTCGATCAACCTCGCATGACGCGCCCGCCAATCCAGAGGCTGGCCTCCGCTTCCGATAAAGAGATCTCCGTAAAATTGGCGAATCTCGACTGGAAAGTCGTGATAGAGCAGCTTGCTCGGTCGCCAAGCCGGTTTCATTTTCCGGCCCGTCCGAAGTCAGACGGTGTCGTGACTCAATGCACGGCAACCAGGAGCTGGAAACTGACCCATGAGCTCCTGAACTTCCGCCTTGACCCGATCGCCTAGCTGCTCGTCAGCTGGCTGCGACACGACTTCGTCCAACCAAGTCGCGACTTGGACCATGTGACTCTCGCCGAGCCCCCGAGTGGTCGCTGCGGGACTGCCTATACGCACTCCGGACGGGTCGAACGGCTTGCGAGGATCGAACGGGATCGAGTTGGCGTTCGTGACGATCCCAGCACGAGACAGAGCGGTGGCGGCTTCCTTGCCGCTGAGGCCCTTCGAGGTCATGTCGACAAGTATCAGGTGGTTGTCGGTCCCACCCGAGACCAGATCGAACCCACGCTCGTTCAAGGCCGCGGCGAGCGTCTTCGCGTTGTCCACCACGGCGCGGGCATACTCGCTGAACTCAGGTGCGAGGGCCTCGCCCAGCGTCGCGGCAATTGCCGCCGTCTGATGCTCATGAGGACCGCCTTGCAAACCCGGGAACACGGCTCGGTCGATCGCGCTCGCGTGCTCCTCGCGGCACATCAAGATCGCTCCCCGAGGCCCTCGGAGGGTCTTGTGCGTCGTCGTCATCACGACATCGGCATGGGGGATCGGCGACGGATGGGCGCCGCCTGCGATCAAGCCGGCGATGTGGGAAACGTCGGCGACCATCAGCGCGCCGACCTCTCGGGCAATCTCGGCGAAGCCTTCGAACTCGATGGTCCGAGGGACTGCAGTGCCGCCGCAAAAGATGATTTTCGGTTTGCTCGACCGCGCCAGATCGCGGACGGCGTCCATGTCAACGCGCCCACTCTCGCGCTCGACCCCGTAGTGGACCGCGTTGAACCAGATTCCGGTCGCCGAAACCTGCCAACCGTGCGTCAGGTGCCCGCCGGCCGGCAGCGACAGCCCCATCACGGTGTCACCGGGGTTCAGGAAAGCGAGGTAGACCGCGAGGTTTGCCGGCGAGCCGGAGTACGGCTGCACGTTGGCGTGTTCGGCTCCAAACAGCTCGATCGCTCGCGAGACCGCGAGCCGCTCAACCTCGTCGATGATCTCGTTGCCCTCGTAATACCTGCGACCGGGGTAACCCTCGGAATACTTGTTGACGAGGACCGTCCCGTTCGCTTCGAGCACAGCGGGAGAGCAGTAGTTCTCCGACGGGATCAGGCAGAGGGATTGGGCTTGGCGTTCATTCTCTTGCTGCAGAAGCTCGGCCAGGCGAGGGTCTGACGCCTCAATCGCACTGCTCATTGCGGTGATGCTACCAACGGCGCTCGGGCAAGTGAATCGCCGCGCCCGATCCGGACTGCGAGTAATCTCGCCGTCCGATGAGAAGGGCGTCCCAGATTGCAGTGACGCTCCTGGCGCTTTCGTTCGTCGCGATCAGCCAGCATGCCCCGGCCGCCGGCGCCACGCTCGAGAACCCCTGCCACGGGCCGCTGCGCCATCGCCTGCGCTGTCCCAACCTGCGGATCGGCCCGCCGTCGGAAATCTACGAGCAGTACGTGAGCCCGAGCCGAGTCCTGCTGCGGGCGACGAGCGACGTCCGCAGCCGTGGCCTCGGCCCGATGGAGCTGCACGGACAGCGCGACGGCTGGCGCAGGATGAAGGTCAACCAGCGGATCTACCGCAAGGGCGGTGGCTCGATCACCGTTCCCACCCGGGCCAGCCTGCGCTTCACCACCGTCGGCGCCTACTGGGGCGGCTCCTACTGGAAGGTGCACCAGCTCGCCCGCTTCGAGCTGCGGCGACTGCGGCCCGACAACACCCTGGGACCGGTGCTGCGCACGAGCCCGAAGCTCAACTACTGCCTGCGCGACCTCGAGCGGACCCGGCCCGGCGCGCGCTCGCCCCTCGGCCCCCACTACCCCGGCTGCAACCAGAACCCGTACCGCAATCGGGTCACGCTCGGCACCTCGGTCGGCTGGTCGGACGTCTACCCGGCGACGTACGACAAACAGTGGATCAACGTCGCCGGCCTCAGCGGCTGCTTCGCCTACGTGATGACCGTCGACCCCAAGCACCTCTTCTTCGAGTCCAACGAGCACGACAACACCGCGCGCCGCTTCGTCCGGCTGCCGTACGACGGCACCCCCGGCTGCTGATCGCGCCTCAGTCGAGGCCAACCGAGGCGAGGGCGCTGACCAGGTCGCCTTCGGAAAGCGCGCCCTGGCGTAGGACCTCCCAGCCGCCGCCGCGGTCGATCGTCGAGACGTCGACCACGGTCGAGGGCAGCCCGCCCAGCTCGCCGCCGTCGATCGCCAGGTCGACCCTAGCGACGATCTCGTCGGGAACCTCGCCGAAGCGAACCGGAGCCGGCTCGCCGCTGACGTTGGCCGAGGTCTGGAAGACCGGGCACATCGCCCCCGCCAGCGGGCCGCCGATCAAGCGGATCCCGAGGCGCGAGCGGTCCTCGCGGCAGGCGAGCGGATATCGCTCTTCGGGGTTGTCGACGATCAGGGTCACCGGACCCGGCAGCAGAGCGCTGACGACGGCCGCGGCGCGTGTGCCCAGCCCGGCGACCAGCTCGCGCAGCGCCAGCGGCGAGAAGTACATGACGGCCGAGGACTTGCGGTCGTCCCGCCCCTTGAGCTGGTGGATGCGGATCACCGCGGCCGGGTTGAGCGGATCGCAGGCGAGGCCGTAGAGGCCATCGGCGGGGAAGACGACGACACCACCGGAGGCGATCGTCCGTTCCAGTGCCCCCTTCGTCTCCGCGTCGGTTGCGTCGACGATCCGGGGCCCGGTCCCGGCGCTCATCCCTCCCCCTCCGCAGCGCGCTCCGCCACCACCACCCGCTCGATGCCCGCCAGGTCCCGCCGCCCCTCCGTCCGCCCGAACCCAGCCGCCCGAGCGAGCTCCGCCACCGCCGAGGCCTGCCCCTCCCCCACCTCCACAGCCACCGCCGAGGTTGCCCTTTGGCCTGACATCACGGCCAAAAGGCAACCTCGCGGGGAGAAGAGGGTGCGGTAGGCGCCTAGGCCGTCGGGGCCGGCGAGGAGGGCGCTCCTTGGCTCCCATTGGGTGACCTCGGGCTCTAGCCCTGGCCAGTCGCGCTCGGCCACGTAGGGAAGGTTGGCGAGGACGAGATCGAAGGGCTCGCCGTCGGGGATGGAGCCCTCGCGGAACTCGACTCGGTCGGCGAGGCCGAGGCGGCTGGCGTTGGCGCGCGCGACTTCCAGGGCCCCGGGCGAGGTGTCGGTGGCGACGACCTCGCACTCGGACAGCTCGTCGGCGACGGCGAGCGCGATCGCGCCGCTGCCCGTGCCGACCTCCAGCATCCGCGCCGGCCGGCGCTCCAGCGCCACCTCGACCAGCAGCTCGGTCTCCGGCCGCGGTATCAGCACCCTCCGGTCGACCGCCAACTCGATGTTCCGAAAGCCCTTCGACCCGAGGACGTAGGCGACCGGCTCGCGCCGCAGCCGCCGCCGAACCATCTCGCCAAACGCCCGCGCCGCGGGCGCCGGCACCTCCATCGCGGGTTGCGCCGCCAACGCAGCGCGCCCGCATCCCATCGCCCTCCCCAGCAGCAGTTCGGCATCGAGGCGCGGGTCGTCCACACCGGCAGCCGCCAGCCCGTCGACCGCCGCCCCGAGCGCTTCGCGGACAGTCGCCATCCCAACCGCGGCCGGCATCAACCCACCGCGGCCGTCTCCAGCCGCTGCCGTTTCTCCTCCGCCGACAGCGCCTCGGTGAACTCGCTCAGGTCGCCGCCGAGCACCCCGTCGAGGTTGTGCGAGGTGTGCTTGATCCGGTGGTCGGTGACCCGGCCCTGGGGGAAGTTGTAGGTGCGGACCTTCTCCGAGCGCTCGCCGCTGCCGACCTGAGCCTTGCGCTCGGAAGCGATCTTCGCCTGCTGTTCGGCGAGCTCGCGCTCGTAGAGGCGCGCGCGCAGCACCCGCATCGCCCGATCCTTGTTTTGAAGCTGGGACTTCTCGTCCTGCATCGAGACGACGGTGCCGCTCGGTTTGTGGGTGATCCGCACCGCCGAGTCGGTCGTGTTCACGGACTGGCCGCCGGGACCCGAGGAGCGGTAGACGTCGATCTGGAGGTCGTTCTGGTCGATCTCGACCTCGACCTCCTCGACCTCGGGCAGGACGGCGACGGTCGCGGTCGAGGTGTGGATCCGCCCCTGGGACTCGGTCTCCGGCACGCGCTGGACGCGATGCGTCCCGCCCTCGTACTTGAACACCGAGTAGGCGCCCTCGCCCTTGATTTCGAAGGTGACCTCCTTGAAGCCCCCGGCCTCCGACGCCGACTGCGAGAGCACCGCGGTCGAGAAGCCGCGCTCCTCGGCGTAGCGAGTCAGCATCTTGTAGAGGTCGCCGGCAAACAGCGCCGCCTCGTCGCCGCCGGTGCCGGCGCGGATCTCGACGATCACGTTCTTGGCATCGTTGGGGTCGCGCTCGACCATCGCCAGCCGGATCTCCTCTTCGAGCTCCGCCAGCCGCGCGGGCGCCTCTTCGACGACCTTGCGCAGCTCCTCGTCCTCACCCTCGGCAAGCAGCTCCTGGGCGCCCTCGAGGTCGTCCTTCAGGGTCGAGTACCGCCCGGCCAGCTCCTGCGCAGGCTGCAGCTCGCGGTATTCCCGCCCGACCTCGGCGTACCGAGCGCGGTCCCCAATCACGGCAGGGTCCGACATGAGCTGCTCCAGCTCCGAAAACCGCGCCTCGATCTGTTCGACGAGTTGGTCGATCATGGATTCCAAACCCTAGACGGGAGAGGAGCCAGCAACAGCCGCCGCTAGGCGACTATCTCAATATGTTGTTGTTTGGCCGCCTCCTCCGGGGTCTCCCGGGCGAGGACGGCGTTGAGGGAAGCGATCGCGACCGCGAGCTGTTCTTCGTCGGGCTCGCGGGTGGTCAGGTTCTGCAGCATCAGGCCGGGCCACATCACCGCCCGCACCCAGGCTTTGCGGCGGTTCTTGCCGGCCCACTTGATCACCTCGTAGGAGAGGCCGGCGATCAGCGGGATGCCGAGGATCCGCGAGACGACCAGCCAGTACCAGGCGGGCAGCCCGATCGGGGCGAAGACGAAGATCGCCAACACCATCACGATCAGCAGGAAGCTGGTCCCGCAGCGCGGGTGCAGGCGCGAGTAGAGCTTGGCCCGCGAGGGGAGCAGCTCGTCTTCGGCCTCATAACAGGAGATCGTCTTGTGCTCGGCCCCGTGGTACTCGAAGACGCGGCGCAGGTCGGGCATCAGGCTGATCGCGAAGAGGTAGCCAATGAAGATCCCCGTCCGCACCACGCCCTCGACCAGCCAGAAGAGGAAGGGAGAGCCGAGCTGGTCCTTGATCAGGCTGGTGAGGCCGACCGGGACGACGAAGAAGAGGCCGACCGCGAAGAGCAGCGAGATCGCGATCGTCAGGCCCCAGAGCCAGCCGCCGATCTCTTCTTTCTCGCCGTCCTCCTCCTCGAGCTGCGCATTGGCGGAGATCGCCAGGGCTCTGAAGCCGATCTTCATCGACTCGGCGAGGGCGACGACACCGCGGATCACCGGCAGGCGCCAGGCACGGTGGCGCTGCGCCCAGGGCTTGATCGACTCCGACTCGATTTCGATCTGACCCTCCGGCGTGCGGACGGCGACCGCCCAGACCGTGACGCCGCGCATCATCACCCCCTCGAGCACCGCCTGGCCGCCGACCGGCGCGTCGCGCTTGGCGACGAGGGCGCCATCGGGCATGCGCAGCGGGTCGCCTCCGTTGCCGGAGGCGGGGGCGCTGCCGTTGCCGGCGTCGGCGGGCTGCGCAGCCCGCGCCAAGCCCGCCGGCGGGCTCACCGCCTACCTCGCGGCCCGGTGCTTGGCGGCGCGGCGCTGGAAGCGCTCGACGCGGCCGCCGGTGTCGACAAGCTTCTGCTTGCCCGTATAGAAGGGGTGGCACTCGGAGCAGAGCTCGACATGCAGGTCGCTCTTGGTCGACCGCGTGTAGAACTGGTTGCCGCACGAGCAATGCACGTTGGCGAGCGTGTACTCGGGGTGAATTTCAGTCTTCATCTCTTTCAAGGATAGAGAACCGCGCAAGGGGTGCCGATAAGCCCCGTGTGAGCCCAAGCAGCGACAGCAACCGATCGACCTCGCGACGGGTCCTCGTCGGCCTGGTCGGTGCCCTTCTTTTCGGCGGCACCGCGATCGTCGCCCTCCACGACTGGGCTCAAATCGGCGGCCCCGGCCTCAGCTCGTTCGTCAACGGCCCCGTCTACGACGCGGTCGTCTTCGCCGCCAGCTTCGCCTGTCTGCTGAAGGCGCTCGATTCCGGGCGAGAGCGGACGGCCTGGCTGCTGATCGCCGCGGGGCTGCTCTGCTGGGCGGCGGCCGAGGTCTACTGGACGGCGGTTATCGAAACCGAAGCATCCCCTCCGTATCCCTCGCTGGCCGACGCCGGGTACCTCGCGATGTACCCGCTGACCGCAGCCGGCCTGCTCTCGCTGGTCCGCTGTCGAGCCCACGAAATCGACTGGCGGCTCTGGATGGACGCCCTCGTCGCGGCGCTCGGCACGGCGGCGCTCGGCGCCGCGCTGATCTTCCAGTTCGTCGCCAACCACGCGGAAGGGTCGGGACTGGAAAAGGCGACCACCCTCGCCTACCCGCTCGGGGACATCACGATGCTTGGCCTGGTCGTCGGCGTCGTCGCCCTGACCAGGTGGCGCCCGGGTCCGACCTGGATCCTGCTGCTGGCCGCGATGGCGACGACCGCGGTCGCAGACGTTGCCTTCACCCTGCAGACGACCGAATCGATCCTGCCGGCGGGGCCCTGGACCGATCCGATCTACCTGATCGCCGCCTGCTGCTACGGCGCCGTGCTGTGGCAGCCGCGAGCGACGGAGATCGCCCCCGCACCCCCCGCGGACGGCTGGCGGGAACTGATGACGCCGGGGATCTTCGCGATGCTGATGGTCGCCTTCTTCTCGCTGCGCTACTTCGATGGCGCCAGCGGGCTGACCATGGCCCTGTGGGCGGCGACGATGATGGTCGTGCTCGCCCGCCTCGGTCTCAGCACCAGGGAGAACCGCCGCCTCCTCGAACAGGCGCAGACCGATCGCCTCACCGGTCTCGGCAACCAGGCGCTGCTCGAGTCCGACGTCGACCAGGCGTGCGCCGGAACCGAGCACACGACCCTCGTCCTCCTCGACCTCAATCGGTTCAAGCGCTACAACGACACCTTCGGCCACCTCGCCGGCAACCAGCTCCTCGCCGGCTTCGGCGCCGCCCTGCGCGCCGCGATGCCTCAGGGGGGCGAGGCATACCGGGCGGGAGGCGACGAGTTCGCGGCATTGCTCCCCGGCCCCCGCTCCGATCATTCGGAGACCATCGCCGGGATCTCCGCCGCGCTCAGCGCGACGGGCTTCGGCTTCGACGTCAGCGCAGCCTGGGGAGCCGTCGCCATCCCCGACGAAGCCCACGACCGGGCGACTGCGATCCAGCTCGCCGACGCTCGCATGTACGCGCACAAGGAGTCGGGCGAGGTGGCCGGAACGGTCGCCCCGGCCGCGGATGCGGTCCGCAACCGCCTACGGGCGGGCGCGATCGACGGCGAAACTCTCGAGCAGCGCAATTAGGACCTCAGTCACCTGCGCGCGGCCGGTCGGGTCATCGGAGCGGGCGACCAGCATCGCGGCCTCGTCGAGTGCCCCGAGCAGCAGGTGGGCCAACGGCTTGACCGGCAGCGGCCGGATCTCGCCGGCGTCGATCGCGGCGGTCAGGCTCGCTTCGATCAGGCCGAGGCCGTTGGCGGCACCGATCTCCCGCCAGCGCTCCCAGCCGAGGACGGCGGGGGCGTCGTGGAGTGCGATTTGGCGCAGCTCGGGCTCGGCGCACTCGTCGAGAAATGCGGCGACGCCGGCCCGCATCGCGGCCAGCGGGCTCTCCAGATCGGAGCCGAGGACGATTCGGGCGACGCGCTCGGTTGATTCCGCCTCCAGCCGCGCGTAGACCGCCTCGAGCAGCTCCGACTTGCCGCCGAAGTGGTGGTAGAGGGCACCGCGGGTGACCCCGGCGGCGCGAACGATCTCCTCGGCGCTGACGTTCTCGTAGCCGCGCTCGGTGAAGAGGGCGCGGGCGGCGTCCATCAGAGCACTGCGAGTCGCCTGGGTGCGCTGAGCCTGGGTTCGACGCTGTACATTCATACAGAACGTATGTTAGTTTGGGACTCCGACATTTCGCAACCATGGGAGGTATAGCGATGACGAACGAGCGCAAAGAGATCCAGCTGGCTGCGGGACGGCTGCGGTACCGGGAGGCCGGGGCCGGGAAACCCGTGGTCTTCGTCCACGGCTACCTGGTCGACGGGCGACTCTGGGACGGAGTCGTCGATCGACTCTCCGCCAGTCACCGCTGCCTCGCCCCCGACCTGCCTTTCGGCGCCCACCAGACGGCGATGCGGCCCGATGCCGACCTCTCCCCGATCGGACTGGCGGCGATCGTCGCCGACTTCCTCACCCACCACGAGCTCGAGGACGTGACGATCGTCGGCAACGACTCCGGCGGCGCGATCTCCCAGGTCCTGGCCAGCCGCCACCCCGAGCGGATCGGGCGCCTCGTCCTCACCAACTGCGACACGCACGAGAACTTTCCGCCGGGGATCTTCAAGGCGATGCCGCCGCTGGCGAAGCTGCCCGGCGGGATGACGGCGATGGCGACGCCGTTCCGGATCGGTGCCGTCGGCCGGCGCGCCTTCAAGCCGTTCGCGCGGACCCAGATCCCGCCCGACCTGGTCGCCTCCTGGCTCTCGCCCTCGCTGCGCGACAGCGGCGTTCGCCACGACCTGAAGAAGGTGACGATCGGACTCGACAAGCGCTACACGCTGGAGGCTGCGGCGGCCCTGCGCGGCTCGCAGCTGCCGATCCTGCTGGCCTGGGCCCCAGGCGACAAGTACTTCCCGATCTCCTATGCGGAACGGCTCGCCGGCGAAGCCGGCAACGCCCGCCTGGTGCCGATCGCGGACGCCAAGACCTTCGTCCCGCTGGACCAGCCGCGGCGCCTGGCGGAGGAGATCACCCAATTCGCGTGAACCGCGAAAACGACCGATTTCCCCAATTTCCCGGCTTTTTCGCAAAGTGCAGATTTTTCGTCCGACAAGGGGAGGAGTCTTCTCCAGACCCCCTGACAAGGGACCCCTACAGGAAGAAGAGCTATGGCACAGCAGATCTTCGACCAGGACCGCCCCAGGAGCACGATGGCCCAGCAGCTCGACGAAGCCTTCGCCGGCTGCGACGTGTGGACGATCGCACCGCCAGGTCAGCGGCGCCGCAGCAGCCTCGACCTCAGTCCCCGCGCCTCCAGCTCCTCGAGGATCCTCGGCAGCGCCGCCACCGTGCGTACCCAGGAGTCGCGGGCGCTGTAGTAGTCGGCATCGTGTAGCAGCAGGATGTCGCCGGCCCGAGCGTCGGCGCTTACTCGGGTCGCGATCGAGTCTGGGGTGGCGCTTCGATCCCAGTCCCGCCCCCACTGCGACCACAGCACCGAGCGCCAGCCGCGTCGCCGGATCGCGCGCAGGCCAGAGCCGCTGAAGATCCCGTAGGGCGGCCGGTAGTCGCGGACCTCCTGGCCGCCGGCCTCCTCGATCGCCGCCTTCGCCCGCTCGCCGTCCTCGATCAGCGAGCGCGGCGCCAACCGCAGCTGGTTGCGGTGGTGGAAGCAGTGCAGCTCGACCCGGTGCCCGGCGGCGACGATCTCCGCCACCAGCGCCGGCCGCTGCACCACCTGCTCGCCGGCGAGGAAGAAGGTCGCCTCGGCGTTCGCCTCGCGCAGGAGATCCAGCACCGCCGGGGTGCCCTGGGGGTGGGGCCCGTCGTCGAAGGTGAGGAAAACCTCGTCGGCCCCCGCGTGCTCCTCGCGCCGCTTCAGGCCCAGCGCCGCGGCAACCGGGGGCACCGTCGTCGCCAGCGACGGCCCGGCGTGGGCGACCGCCGCGGCGGTCAGCCCGACCGCGGCGACCGCGCGACTCAAGGCGAGGCGCTCTGGGCCGCTTCCTTGCCGGCGGCTTCCTTGGTTCCCGCTACCGCAGGCTGCGATTCGCCGACCGGGCCGGAGACAGGTTCGGCCGTGTCGGCGTCCTTGCCGAGGTGGACGTTGGTCTTGATCGGGTTGGCGACGACCTTGTAGGGGTTCTCCTTATGCACCAGCGAGAGCACGAGGACGAGCGCGACGAGCGCCAGGGCGGCGGCCGCGACCACCCGCTCGAAGCGCAGGCGCCAGACCGGTTGCGGCTTGACCCGCGGCCGCACCGAGAGCGCCCGCGAGGCGATCGAGGGCAGCGAGGCGAACGAGGAGTCGGGCGAGCGGCGCTCGTTGGTGACGTGGCGCAGAACCGACTCCAGCTCGTGCTGGTTGTGCGCCACCTCGGCCAGGCCGAAGCGTTCGAAGGCGACGTTGTTGGCCCGCAGGTGGCCGGCCGAGAAGCCGTATGAGACGACCGGGCAGCCGCGAATGTGGGCCTCGAGCACGGTGAGGCCGGCGGTCGCGTGGATCATCGCGTCGGAGGCGGCCATCCAGTCGCTCATCTGCTCGGTGAAGCCGATGACCCGCACCCGCTCGTTGTCGCCGAAGCGGCTTTCGAGCCGCTCTCTGGCGCCCTCGTTGCGTCCGGTGATGCAGGCGACGAGGGTGTCTTCGTCGGCGAGGGCGGTGTCGATCGCGCCCTCGAGGTCGCCGATCCCCCAGCCGCCGCCGGAGACGAGGACCATCCGCGCGTGAGCGGGAATCTCCAGCGCCTCGCGCGCGTCGCGGCGGGTGCGGGGCGCGAGGAAGGCGGGTGAGATCGGTGGCCGCGCCCACTCGACGCTGCCGGGGCCGGCGAGCCGCTCGACTTCCTCGATCGACTCCGGGTGGGTGACGTAGTGCAGGTCGACGCCCGGGTGGGCCCAATAGCGCAGCCCGGCGAGGTCGGTGATCGCCGACTGGACGGGGACTTCGAGGCGCCGGTTCTGGCGCAGCATCCCGAGCACCGCGGTGGTCCCCGGGTAGGTCGAGATGACGACGTCGGGCTGGTGGCGGTTGATCATCCGCAGCAGGCCGCGGGCGCCGAGCAGGTACATCAGGTGATGCGCAAGCCAGCGGGTCGGCGCGAACTTGGTGATCAGCCAGTACTGGATGTCGAACAGCCAGTTGGCCCAGCGGAAGGTGAAGCGCGAGCCGCCGCGGACTACTGCCGAGACCATCTTGCCCATTGCCTCGAGCCCGTTGTCGATCTCGACCGTCGCCTCGGGCAGCTCGGCTTCGAGGTCGGCCTTGATCACCCGCGCCGGCAGGTCGTGCCCCTCGCCGATGTCGGCGGTGAGGATCAGCACCCGCGGCTCGCGATCCTCGAGCCGCGAGGCGCCCGACAGCAGCGCGCCGGCGGCATGTTCGTTGCCGTTCAGCGAAGGCTGTTTGCCCGGTACCGGATCCGGCGGCCGAGTCGTGTTGCGGACCCATTCGACGTACTTGCGGACGCCTTCTTTGAAGTTGGTCTTCGCCTCCCAGCCGAGCTCCGCCAGCGCCCGCTCGTTGGAGATCGTCTTGCCGGGGAAGTCGCCCGGGCGCGGCGGGGTGTGGGTGATCTCGCAGGTGTCGACGTTTTCCTGGACCCGCTCGGCGATTTCGAGGATCGTCACGACCTCGTCGCCGGAGAGGTTGTAGGTGCGGCCGGCCGCCTCCGGGGCGAGCGCGGCGACGATCCCGTCGGCGAGATCCTCGACGTAGATGAAGCTGCGGGTCGTCGAGCCGTCGCCGGCGATCGTCAGCGCCTTGCCTTCGAAGGAGAGATCGGTGAACTTGGCGACGACGCCGGCGGCGCGGGCGCGCGGGCCGTAGGGGATGCCGAAGCGCAGGACGGTGTACTCGAGGTCGTAGAGCTCCGAGTACCCGGCGCAGTAGGTCTCGCCGGCGAGCTTGGTCGCGGTGTAGAGGTGGCGCGGGGCCGGGATCGCGGTTTCCTCGTCGACCTCCTGCTCTGGGCAATCGCTGTAGACCCAGGTGGTCGAGCCGTAGACGACGCGGCCGACCTTGGCCCGGCAGGCGGCCTCGAGCACGTTGAGGGTGCCGCGGGTGTTGACCTCCTCGGCCAGCACCGGATCGGCGAGCACGTGGCCGACGTCGGCGACCGCGGCGAGGTGGATCACCGCGTCGCAATCGCGCATCGCGAGGTCGAGGTTGGCGGCGTCGGTGATGCTGCCGGTGAAGGTCTCCACCTCGAGCGGTGAGTGATAGGGCGAGGCGCTGAGGTCGAAGATGCGCGGCGTGATCCCGCGCGAGATCAGGCGATCGACGACGTGGGAGCCGATGAAGCCACCGCCTCCGGTGACCAGAACCCGCATGCTCACTCTCCTCCTCCTTCGCCCAGCGCCGCGGCGCGGCTCTCAGGGCGGTAGTACAGCGGAACGCACCAATGGTTCTCCGCCACCCAGTCGGTATTGGGCAGCTCGTCGGAGCGTCCCATGATCCGGTGGCAGGGATCGGCGTAGACCTTGCCGGTGCTCTTCTCCAGCTCTTCGAAGACGATGTACTTGTAGTAGCCCGAGGTCATCCCCTCGGGCAGCTCCAGCCGCGCCGGGTGGGCGCGGTCGAGCTGCTCGCGCGCGTACTCGTTCTTCCAGGCGACGATCTCCTCCATCCGCTCGGCCTGGACCAGCGCCAGCGCCGCGGTGAACTCGCTCATCCTGAAGTTGAGGCCGTCGACCTCGTGCTCGAACTTGCCGTAGTTGCGGAACTTCTTGGCGAACTCGATCAGGCCCTCGTCGCCGGAGACGAGGACGCCGCCCTCGCCGGTCGAGACGGTCTTCGTCGCGTAGAGCGAGTAGACGCCGGCATCGCCGTAGGCGCCGGGCCTGCCTTCGTTCCACTCCGCGCCGTGGGCGTGGGCGCAGTCCTCGAGCAGGAAGATCCCTTCAGCGGCGCAGTATTCGGCGATCTTCTCGGACTCGAAGGCGATGTGACCGCCGATGTGGACGAGGATCGCGGCGCGGGGCTTGTGCTGGTCGGCCTTGCGCTCGAAGTCCTCGAAGGACATGCAGAGGTCCTCGCGGTTGCAGTCGACGAACTCGACCTCGGCGCCGGCGCCGATCGCCGCCAGCGGCGTTGCCATGAAGGTATTGGAGGGGCAGAGCACGGTCTCGCCCCTGACCCCGGCGTACTCGAGCGCTGCCAGGGCGCCACCGGCCCAGCTCGAGACCCCGAGGCTCGGCAGCCCGTTCCACTGCGCCCACCGCTCCTCGAAGGCGGCGAGCTTGGAGCCCTCCGACCACTGCTCGGAGTCGAGCACCTCGGTCCAGAGCTCGAAGAGCCGGGCACGGTCACGGTGGTCGAACCCGATCGCGAACTTGGACGCGTCAGGCCGGGTTTTCTCTGCGGAACCCACGGCGCTCCTTAAGTGATGGTTGCTGGCGGGTGAGCTCGACGGGTTGACCGGTTACAGATGTCGAGCGCGCGCAAGGCTACCAGCGGTAACGGACCTCAGGTGTGCCGGATGGACGACTTTTAGGTTGCTCTAAGGATTTGGTGGCTCACGGGACCGGGGCAGGCGTAACCGGCCGGTCCTCGCTGGCATGGGCCTCGTCGAGGACCGCTCCGACCGCCTTCGAGCCGGCGAGGAGGACGACCCCCGCCAACGCGACCAGCATGAAGGCGACGAGCACGACGCCGTCGAGCGGGGTCGTCGACCAGCGCTCTTCGAAGATCAGGGGTGCCAGCAGAACCGGGACCACGACCTGGATCGCGAACATCGCCGGCGCCACGTGCGTAGCCGGCCGCTTCTGCAGGGCGCTCATCTCGCTGAGCAGGGCAAGCCCCTCCGAAGCAGCCGCCGTCGCCAGCCAGGCGGCGGCGATCAAGACCGTGCCGGCCGCCAGCTCGTCGGTCAGCAGCTTGCTGGCGATCGCGGTCCAGGCGTAGCCGAAACCGGCGCTGACGACGGCGATAGTGCCGGCCGCGCCCGCCCGGCCGCGCAGCAGGTACGGCAGCCCGATCGGCAGCGCGACCAGCGCCAGCGCCAGCGCGATCGCCCACGTCTCGGCGTGCTCGGTGGTGCGGTCGGGAGCGCAGAGGGCGACGCCGGCGACGCCGGCGACGATCGCACCGACGGCCGCGTACTCCCGCCGGCCCGGCCTCTCCCCCAGCTTCGTCACCCCGAGCCAGAGCAGCACCACCAGCCCGCTCGCCAGGCAGGGCTGGACCACGGTCAGCGGCGCCAGTAGCAGGGCGGCGATCTCCAGCGGCCAGCCCGCCAGCCCCAGCAGCGTCGCCAGCAGCCATCTGCGATTTCGCAGCAGCCGCCCGATCAATGAGATCCTCAGCGCGTGCTCCTGCGGCACATCCCGCGCCTCCAGCGCCTGCAGCGCGATCGAGGTGTTGTAGAGGACCGAGGCCCCGACCGCGGCGAGTATCCCGAGAGCGAGCATCCATCGAGCCTATGCGGCAACCACGACGCCCGCTGTCTTGAAGTGTGGTTGAGCTTTGCCCCGCATAGCGACGGAAAGCTCAACCACGCCTGGTCCCTTGGAAGCTATGGCCACGAGCCAGTCCCGGAGCTCGCTTGGCAACGCCTTTAGCGGCTTCGAAGTGCGGGCCGGCGTGCCGTTGGGGAGGGCCGGGTGACCCCCTGAACGTTTTGTGCCGCTAGGCGGGAGCGCGCAACACGGACCGACCGCAACCGTGGCACCTAGGCAGGCAAGTGAAGGAGGTCACCCGGCCCTCCCGGGCAAACCCCCGAACCGCCCTCTACGTCTCCTGATAAAGCGGCCCGTCGCCGCCCTCGGGGAGGGTGAGGCGGCCGCCCTTGGCGGTGATCGCGCCGCACTGGACGCAGTTGGAGGCGGTGATGTGGACGTCGACCTCGCTGGCGCCGTTCTCGAGCTGGTCCTCGGGGATCTCATAGACCTGCGCCGGGCACATCGAGACCCAGGTCTGCGCGACCTCCTTCGGCACGTGGGTCTGGATGCGAACGTGGTTGGGAGCGTCGTCGCGGGTGGCGTTGCCCGAGAGGAAGACCGAGTCGAGCTTGTTGAAGGTCAGCTCGTTGTCGGCCTTCGGGTACTTGTCGCCGGCCTTGCCCTCGAAGACGGGGATCTCGGCGTTGTCCTCGATCTTCCAGTGGCCGCCGGGGAAGCCGCCTTTGGTCGCGACCATCATCGAGCCCATCGCGCCGCCGAAGATCAGCCCTTTGGTCAGCGGCTGCTTCATGTTGCGCGAGCGGAAGAGGTCCTTCTCGATCACCGAGTTGCGGATCGCCTTGTCGTAGCTTTCGAAGTTGACCGAGTCGATGTCCTGCTTGAGCGACTCGACGATCGCTTCCGCCGCGTACATCCCGGCGTGCATCGCGTAGTGGACGCCGGCGAGTTCGGCGATGTTGACCATCCCGGCGGCGTCACCGGCCATCAGCATCCCGGGCACCGAGAAGCGCTGCGGCAGCGCCCAGTAGCCGCCCGAGGGGATCGTCTTCGCACCCCAGCCGACCCGCTTGCCGCCCTCGAGGATCTTCTTGATGAAGGGGTGGGTCTTGAACAGCTGCAGGGCATCGTGGACCGAGAAGGTCGCGTCGGTGTTGTCGAGGCCGACGACGAGGCCGAAGCAGACCTTGTCCTCGCCCATCGGGTAGATGAAGCTGCCGCCGGCCTCCTTGTATTTGGGGCCCCAGCGCAGCGGCCAGCCGAGGGTGTGGATCACCCGGTCAAGCGGCTTCGGCACCTCCCAGATCTCCTTTACCCCGAGCTCCCAGACCTGCGGGTCCGAGCCCTCGCGCAGGTTGAAGTAGTCCATTGCGGCATAGGTCAGATGGCCGATCGTGCCCTCGGCCAGCACCGTCGCCTTGGCGACGACGTCCGACCCCGGCTCGAAGTTGCCGAGCTCTTCGCCGTCTTTGCCGCGGCCGCGGTCGCCCGAGCGGACGCCGCGGACGATCCGGTCCTCGACCAGCAGCTGAGTCGCCGCGGTCTCGGTGAGGATGTAGACGCCGGCCTCTTCGGCTTTCTCGGCCAGGAAGCGGCCCAGTTTCGAGACCGACATCGTGTAGGTGCCCTCTTTGCGGAAGTTCGGCGGCGGCGGCTTCAGCGGGAACGCTTTGCTCTTGGTGAGGAAGTACGTCGCGTCCTTCGTCACCTCCTGATAGACGGGCGGCCACTCGGCCGGAGGCAGGTCGGGAAAGAGTCGTTCCATCGCCGAGGGGTCGACGTTGGCGCCGGAGAGCAGGTGCGCTCCCGCGACTTTTCCCTTCTCGATCACCGCCACCGGGACTTCACCCAGCTTCTCCGTCAGCTCCGGCTCGTTCTCCAGGAGCTGCATCAGTTTGTTGGCGCAGGCGAGGCCGGCGGGACCCCCGCCGACGATCGCCACGCCTACCTCGATTCGCTCGTCCACCGGGTCGGTCGGCGCCGCGATGACGCTGGCCGACTCGAACGGCGGCGGGAACTCGCTGGGTGCGACGGCCATTTCTGGCTCAGCCGCCCTTCTTCGCCTTGATCGCCTCGGTCAGCTTGGGGACGATCTTGTGCAGATCGCCGACCACGCCAAGATCCGAGAACTCGAAGATCGGCGCGTTCGGGTCCTTGTTGATCGCGAGGATGTTCTCCGAATTCTGCATCCCGACCTTGTGCTGGATCGCGCCGGAGATGCCGGCCGCCAGGTACAGCTTCGGCGCCACGGTCTTCCCGGTCTGCCCGATCTGGGCGGCATAGGGGTACCAGCCGGCGTCGACGACCGCGCGGGTCGCGGCGACGGCGCCGCCCATCGACTCGGCCAGTTCCTCGGCCAGCTTGAAGCCCTCGGCTGCGCCGAGGCCGCGACCGCCGCCGACCAGGATGTCGGCGTCCTCGATGTTGACGTCGGCGCCGCGCTGCTCGCCGCGCTGGACCATCGTCGCCTTGGTCGACCAGGGCGAGAGCTCGACCTCGACGTCCTCGACCGCGGCGGAACCACCGGTCTCATTCGCGTCGAAGGCGTTGAGGCGGCCGATGATGATCCCCGGCTCGCCGACGTAGCCGACGTCGGCGATCTGAGAGTCCTGCAGGATGGGGCGCTCGGCGACGAGCTTGCCGTCCTGGACCTTGACCTCGGTCACCTCCATCGTCACGCCGGCGCCGAGCCGGGCGGTGAGGCCGGCCCCGATCTCGAAGCCGAGCAGGCCGCCGCCGAAAAGGGCGTAGGAGATGCCGTTGTCCTGGATCACCTTCGCCATCGCATCGACGATCGGCTGGGCCAGGCCCTCGGGCACGCTCTTGGCCCGGTAGACCTTGGCGGCGCCGTAGTTGCCGAGCGACGCGCAGGCGTCGTCGGCGATCTCGCCGACGACCAGGGCCGCCGCCTCGCCGCCGATCTGCCCGGCCAGCTTGGCCGCCTCAGAGATGGCGCCGAGGGAGTTTTTGTTGAAGTTGCCCTCGTCGTCGTGGAGGGCGTAAACCAGAATCCCGGGCATCTAGATCAGCTTCCTCTCGTCGAGCCAAGCGACGATCTTTTCGACCGTCTCGTTGGTGTCCTCGTCCTCGATGATCTCGCCGGCCTCCTTGGCAGGGGGCGGGTTGAGGGCGAGCACGGCGGTCTTCGAGCCGTCGGCGCCGACTTGACCGGCGTCGATGCCGACGTCGCCGGTCGCCTTCGCGTCGAGCGGTTTCTTTTTCGCTCCCATGATCGCTTTCAGGCTCGGGTAGCGCGGCTCGTTGATCGCGTCGCCGACGCTGATCACGGCGGGCAGCTCGACCTCGACCGTGTCGTAGCCGTACTCGGCCTGACGCTCGCAGCGCAGCTTGCCGTCGTTGACGTCGATCTTGATCACCTGGGTCAGCGACGGCATCTTCAGGTGGTCAGCGACGACGGCGCCGATCGTGTAGCACTCGCCGTCATCGGACTGCTGGCCGAGCAGGACGAGGTCGGGGCTCTCGGACTCGAGCACCTTGGCCAGCGCGTAGCCAGTGGCGCAGACGTCGGAGCCGGCGAGGGCGTCGTCGGCGAGGTGGACGGAGCGGTCGGCGCCGAGGGCGACGGCCTTGTGCAGGGCGCGGACGGCGGAATCGGGGCCCATCGTCACCGCGACGACCTCCTCGACCGGGATCGCACCCCCCTCCTTGATCTGCATCGCCGCCTCGAGGGCGTGCGTGTCGAACGGGTTGAGGTTTTTCTCGCCGCTGCGGTCCAGACGCATGGTGCCGGGGTCGATGCGCTTCTGCACCGCGGCGTCTGGGACCTCCTTGACGAGGACGCAGATCTTCAAGTTGAAGCCTCCTTGGGGATGATTCTCAGGTCTTCGCGGGCTGCGGTTTGCGCCTCGCTATCCCGCTGCGGGCGGGGATCTTATCGATTGACGGCCAGTTGTTGACTGACCAGTCAATCAGGAGTATACGCCGAACTGCGGACCTATGCACAGATCCGTGTAAAGAGATTTAAGCGCCGCTCTCGTGGCGCTCGCGCGCGGCACTGCTGATGAAATCGACAATCTCATCGGTGCCCGAGCCCGGGGTAAAGACAGCGGCGACGCCGAGCTTCTTCAGCTCCGGGATGTCGTCGGCGGGGATCGTGCCGCCGACGGTGACGAGGACGTCATCGACGCCCTGCTCGTGCAGCAGCTCCACCACCCTTGGCACCAGGGTCATGTGGGCACCGGAGAGGATCGAGAGACCGACCGCGTCGGCATCCTCCTGGATCACCGTCTCGGCGATCTGCTCCGGCGTCTGGTGCAGCCCGGTGTAGATCACCTCCATCCCTGCGTCGCGCAGGGCGCGGGCGATGATCTTGGCGCCACGATCGTGCCCGTCGAGGCCGGGCTTGGCGACGACGACGCGGATCTTGCGGGCGGTTGCTGCCTCCATACCGGCAGGAAAGCCTATTCGGTTCGCTGCGGCCGCGGCGTCGGCAAGCTGCCCCCGGTCGCCAGCCAGCAGCCGGCGAGGATCAGGACCAGGCCGGCGAACGCCCCCACTCCAGGCGACTCGCCGAGGAAGACGATGCCGAGGGCGACCGCGATCACCGGGTTGACGTAGGTGACGAGCAGCGCCCGCGCCGGGCCGGCCTCGCGGATCAGCACCGCCATCAGGACCAGGGCGAGCGCCGTGCAGAGGAGCCCGAGGACGACGATCGCCGCGACGGCGCCGCCGCTGGGCGAGGCCGCCGGCGCGGTCGCTGCCGCCAGCGGCGTCAGCAGCACCCCCGCCACCGCCAGGCAGAACCCCATCAGGGCAACGGAGTCGATCCCGGCGAGGTGGCGTTTGAGGATCATCGGCCCGATCGCGTAGCCGAGTGCGGCGACGAGCACGGCGGCGATCCCGCGCAGTTCCTCGGCGTTGCCGCCGACGTCGACCCCGACCAGCGCGATCACCCCCGCCAGCCCGATCAGCAATCCGGCCAGGCGGGGGCCGGTGGCGCGCTCGCTCGGTTCGAAACGGATCGAGAGCACCGTCACCATCAGCGGCGCGGTGGCGATCACGATCGCCGCGGTCGAGGAGGCGACGAGTTCCTCGCCGGCCGGGATCAGCGGGAACGGGATCGCGATCTCGACCAGGGCGAAGGCGAGCAGCCAGCGGCCGCGGCCGCGCAGATGCGAGAGGGTGCCGCGGTGCCAGGCGATCGGCAGCAGGACGACCGCGGCGAGCGCGATCCGGCCCCAGGCGACGAGCGGCGCCGGCACGCCACCGTCGACGGCGATCTTGATCAGCAGGTAGGGGAATCCCCAGAGGACGGAGACGGCAGCGAAGACGATCCAGGCGCGGGTGCTCACTTGCGCCGGGCCGCTACGCGAGACGCGCCGAGGCCGGCGACCGTCGCCAGCAGCGTCACCGCGATCGCAACGAGGCGGCGGCCGAGGCGTTCGAAGCGCAGGGTCTGCCAGCCCTCCTCCTTGGCGATCGCCGCCAGCGGCGGGTCCGGGTTGACCGCGACCGGGTTGCCGACCGCGCGCAACATGGGGAGGTCCGAGAGCGAGTCCGAGTAGGCGAACGAGGCGGCGAGGTCGATCTCGTGGGTGGCGGCGAAGGCCTCCATCGCCTCGACCTTGCCCGGGCCGTAGACGAAGGGCCCGTCGAGCCGCCCGGTGAAGTTGCCCTCGGCGTCGACCTCGTAACGGGTGCCGATCCCGCCCTCCATTTGCAGCACCCGGGCCAGCGACTCGACGATGTCGTTGCCGGCGGCGCTGACGATGAAGGTCGGCCGTCCAGCGTCTTGGTGGGCATGGACCTCGGCCAGCATCTGCGGGTAGACGCGAGGCAGGATCGCCGCCATCACCTCGGGCTCCATCCGCGCGATCCTCACCGCCGGCACGCCCTCGATCAGATCGCGGGCGACGCGCAGCACCTCGCTGGTGCGCTCGTCGGTGGTCCCGCGCAGCCGGTAGCGCAGGTGCTCGACCCCCCAGCTCGCCAGCTGCCGCCGGCCGACGATCCCCTGACGGGTGGCGACACGCGCGAACTGCATCCCGCTCGACCCCGCCATCAGGGTCTTGTCCAGGTCAAAGAACGCCGCGGCGCGGCTCAACTCAAGCCCCCGCCCGGAGCGACCGCGCTACTGCGCGGCCACCTCCAGGACGATCGCGTCGCCCTGGCCTCCGCCCGAGCAGATCGCAGCGACGCCGAGGCCACCTCCTCGGCGACCCAGCTCGTGGACGAGGGCGCCGACGATTCGGGAACCCGATGCGCCGATCGGGTGGCCGAAGGCGATCGCGCCGCCGTTGACGTTGACGTTCTCCTCGTCGATGCCGAGGATCCGCATCGAGCCGATCGCGACCGAGGCGAAGGCCTCGTTGATCTCCCAGAGGTCGACGTCGGACGGGGCCTTGCCGATCTTCTCCAGCGCCTTCAGCGCCGCGTTGCCCGGGGTGCGGGCGAGGTAGGCGAAGTCGTCGGCGACGGTCGCATAGGCGACGACCTTGGCGAGCGGCACCTTGCCTTCCTTCTCCGCCCACTCCTCGGAGGCGACGACGATCGCGCCGGCGCCGTCGTTGACGCCGGGTGCGTTGCCGGCAGTATGGGTCGCGCCCTCGCCGCCGACGGCCTTCAGCTTCGAGAGCGTCTCCAGCGTCGTCTCCGGCCGTGGCGCCTCATCGACCTCGACCACGGTGTCGCCCTTGCGTCCCTTGACGGTGACCGCGACGATCTCCTCGGCAAGCCGCCCCGCGTCGACCGCCTCGCCGGCGAGGCGCTGCGAGCGCTCGGCGAATTTGTCCATGTCGGCGCGGGTGATCTCAAGCTCGTTGGAGACCTCGCTCGCCTCGTTGATCATCTGCTTGCCGGTGAAGGGGTTGGTGAGACCGTCGTGGGTCATCGCGTCGAGCGCCTGCACGTCGCCCATCCGGAAGCCGAAGCGGGCGTTGGGCAGCAGGTACGGCGCTCGGCTCATCGACTCCATGCCGCCGGTGACGGCGACGTCGAGGTCGCCGGCGCGGATCGCCTGATCGGCGAGGCCGATCGTGCGCATGCCCGAGGCGCAGACCTTGTTGATCGTCTCCGACGGCACCTCCTTGGGGATGCCGCCCTTGATCTGGGCCTGGCGCGAGGGGATCTGACCCTGGCCGGCCTGCAGGACCTGGCCGAAGACGACCTGCTGGACCTGGTCGGGAGCGACGCCGGAACGGTCTAGCGCAGCCTCGATCGCGGTGCCACCGAGGTCGGTCGGGTCGACCGAGGCGAGGGCGCCGCCCATCTTGCCGACCGGGGTGCGTGCGGTTCCTAGGATCACTGAGCTGGACATCTACTCCCTTTCTCCTGCGTGTTGGCGAGGCGTACTCGACTGGACTGCTGATCCGCGAGGGGACGATAGCGGGGCCACCAGGGTGGCCGTCGCGCATAGACTCGCGGGCGATGAAGGTCGAGGTCCGAGACGGCGAGCCGCTGACCGCGGAGGCGGATCTGGCGGTGCTCGCCCTGCACGAGGGCGAGGAGCTCCCGGCGGAGGTCGCCGAGGCGCCGGGGGCTGCTGCGGCCAGGGCCAGCTTCAAGACGCTGTCTTCCGTCTTTCCCGCAGGCGGCCCGCAGGTGCTGGTTGTCGGGCTGGGCAAGCGCGAGGGGGTCGACGCCGAGCGGCTGCGCGTGGTCGCGGCGCTGGCGGCCAAGGAGGCGGCGCGGATCGAGGCGACGAGCGTCGCCTGGAGACCGCCCGATTCGCTCGATGGCGCGGCCGCGGTCGAGGGAATCGTCACCGGCACGATCCTCGGCAGCTACCGCTTCGACCGCTTCCGCCGCGAGCAGCCGGAGGAGCCGCCGGCCGAGATCGCCTCGCTCACCCTCCTCGCCTCCCCGGAGCTGAACGACGCCGCGCAGGCGGCGCGGATCGGCGCCGAGGCGCAGAACCGCGCCCGCGACCTGCAGAACACCCCGGCCAACTTCGCCACCCCGGCCTTCCTCGCCGACCGCGCCGAGGCGATCGACGCCGCGTACGACTCTGTCAGCACCGACGTCCTCAGCCGCGAGGAAATCGTCGCGATCGGGATGGGCGGCCTCGCCGCCGTCGCCCAGGGCAGCCCCGAGAGCCCGCGGCTGATCGTCCTCCGCTACGCCGGCGGCGGCTCCGGCCCGACCCTGGGCCTGATCGGCAAGGGCGTCACCTTCGACACCGGCGGCATCTCGCTGAAGCCGGGCGCGGCGATGCACGAGATGAAGTTCGACATGTCGGGCGCCGCGGCGGTGCTCGAGGCGGTGGCGGCGATCGCCGAGCTCGGCCTCGCGGTCGACCTCGTCGCGGTCGTCCCCTCGACCGAGAACATGCCCTCGGGGACGGCGATCAAGCCGGGCGACGTGATCACCCAGTACAACGGCAAGACGGTCGAGGTCAACAACACCGACGCCGAGGGCCGCCTGATCCTCGCCGACGCCCTCGCCTACGCGATCGAGCTCGGCGCCGAGCGCCTCGTCGACCTGGCAACTCTGACCGGCGCGGTCCTGATCGCCCTCGGCTCCACCTACGCCGCGGTGATCGGCAACGACGACGACCTGGTCGGCGAGCTGCTCGCGGCGGGCGAGGAGACGGGCGAGCTGACCTGGCGCCTGCCGCTCCACGACGAGTACCGGGAGATGATGAAAGGGACCGTCGCCGACCTCTCCAACCTCGCCTCCAAGCGCGAGGCGGGATCGATCACCGCCGCCTGCTTCCTCGAGGAGTTCGTCGACGACACCCCCTGGGCGCACGTTGACATCGCCGGCACCGCCTGGGACGTGAACCGCGCCTATACCGGCAAGGACGCGAGCGGCTACGGCGTCCGCCTCCTCGTCGACCTGGCCCGGCGCCAGGCCGGCTGAGCGCGGCGAGGACACCGGTCAGCCGCCGAGGATCATGCAGGTCGCCTGGCCGTGGGCAAGCAGCTTGCCGGAATCGGCCGCGGTCAGCCGCGCCTCGGCCGTCGCCTGCTTGCGACCCTTGTAGAGGACGGTCGCCTCGCAGAGGACGCGGCCGGTGTCGCGGGTGATCGGCCGCACGAACTTCGCCTCGAGACCGAGCGAGGTGTAGCCGAGGCCGGCGGGCAGCGTCGTGTGGACGGCGCAGCCGAGTGCCGAGTCGAGCAGGGTCGCGGCGTAGCCGCCGTGGACGACGCCGATCGGGTTGTAGTGCTCCTCCCCCGGTTCGCCCTCGAAGACGACGCGGCCCTCGGCCAGCTCGACCGGGCGCAACCGCATCGTCACCGCGATCGGCGGCGGCGGCACCTCGCCGGAGACGATCGCGCTCATGTACTCCATGCCGCTCATCGCGGCCCCGGCGGCGGCGGTCGCCACCGGGTCCTGCCAAACGAGGGTGCGGCTGCGCGAGGTCTCGGGGCTGGACACAGCAAAGGCCTCGGCCACCGCGGCCGCGGTCCCCTCGCCGGCGAGGACGACGCCATCGGCGCTCAACGCGATGCGCTCCTTGGCGCGGTGGCCGCCTCGCGGAGAGGTGCGCGCCGGCTCGCCGGGTAAGTCAGGTCGGCGGTGATCTCGGCCTGGCTGATCGCGATGCGAGGAGCCTTGCCGCGGTGGTCGTGCCTGTGCCTGTTGATCAGCCTCATCTCGATCGCCTCCGATCGCCTCAACGAGTTTGTGAGTTGCTTGATGCAACCGAACGGACGCGAGCCTATCGCAGTGGGTTGCTTGATGCAACCAACTGTGCGAAGATCACGCTGTGCTGCGCAACGACTACCCCGCTCTCGACTGCTCGGTCGCCAAAGCGCTGGAAGTGATCGGCGAGCGCTGGTCGCTGCTGATCGTGCGCGACGTGATGCACGGGCACCGCCGCTTCGGCGAGATGCAGGAGTCGCTGGGAATCGCCCGCAACGTCCTCTCCGCTCGCCTGCAGCGTCTGGTCGACGAGCAGATCCTCGAACGGCGCGCCTACCAGGAAAGCCCGCCGCGCTACGAATACTTCCTGACCGAGAAGGGCCTCGATCTCTGGCCGGCTCTGATCGCCCTCCTCAACTGGGGCGACCGCTACACCGAGCGCCCCGCCGGACCGCCGCGGCTGATCGTCCATAAGGAGTGCGGCGGCGCCGTCAGCGATCGCGGCATCTGCAAAGAGTGCGGCAAGGTCCTCCACGCCCGCGACGCCCGCGAACTGCCGGGTCCGGGCTCCGGGGCGACGCTGGCCGCGGCGGAGTCGGGCGCGCGGCCGATCAGCCGCTAGTCCGAGTCGGCCTCGGCCTCGCGGCGTCCAAGGTCCGAGAGCGCGATGTACTCCTCGACCATGTTGCGGTCCTTCGGGCGGTTGGCCGCCCGCTTCATCGCGATCAGGTGGTCGAGCGATGCAACGCGGACGGGCAGACCCCAGAACTCCTTCGTCTCCGAGCCCGCCACAAGCTCGTCGAACGAACGCACCCCCGCCACATCCGCCAGCACGTCGAGGTCGCCGTAGCGCGTGACGAAGGTGAAGTTCGCGCCGTCTTCGATCGTTCGAGATTCGAGCTGGAAAGGGAGATCATCGGGCGCGCCGCGCAAACGAACGCCGATCTCTTCGAGGGCGGCGACAAGACGGGCGACGTTCGCGCTATCCCGGGCATAGGCGACGTCGAGGTCGTAGCTCGGATAGGTCGAGCCTCGAGCGATGCCCGCCATGCCGCCGATCAGAACGAAGTCCACGCCGTGCCTGACTAACGGGCCAAGCAACTCCGGCAGTTCGGGTGCTTTCGCCGGAAGTGAGTCCCTCATGCTGATTCGCCGAGCTCTCCGAGCAACGGAGTCTTCGGCAACGGGCTCATCGCGATCACCTGATTGGCGAAGGCCTCGCCGTACTCCAAGCGCTCGGTCGGACTTCGGCCAAGGCTACCTTCGTTGAGGGTGATGTCGACCCCACTATCCCGGGCATCGCTGGTCAGGGTCAGGTCGTCCCCCAGTAGATAGAGCAGCTCGCTCAAGGTCTCGATCGTCGGCGAGACCCGGTCCTTCTCGATCCGCGAGATGGCCGACTGGGTCGTTCCGGCCCGAATAGCGAGCCTCTTCTGACTGACCCCATGCCGCCGACGGGCCTCCCGCAGTATCTCTCCTGGACTCTTCATGGGATAAATAATAGCTTATATGTGCTTATAGCGTAAATGCTATTGCATTGAAAGCGCTAGCGTTCAGCAGCGAAAAAGGATCTGCAACGAGGGGGGAACGGGGAATGGCGACGGCGGCGGAGCTTCAGGCGCGGGACAAGGTCTTCATCGGCGGCGAGTGGGTTCAGCCGAGCGGCAGCGAGACGATCGAGGTGGTCAACTCGACCACCGAAGAGGCGATGGGGACGATCCCGGCCTGCACCGAGGTCGACGCCGATCGGGCCGTCGCCGCCGCCCGCGAGGCGTTCGACTCCTGGTCGCAGACGCCGCGCTCTGAGCGCGCCGGCTACCTGAGCGCGATCGCCGCCGGCCTCGCCGAGCGCAAAGAGGAGATCGCGGCGACGATCTCCCAGGAGCTGGGGATGCCGCTGAAGCTGAGCGAGATGATCCAGGCCGGTCTCCCCGCCCTCCACTTCGGCTCGGTCCCACAGCTGATGGAGGAAGTCGCCTGGGAAGAGGAGATCGGCAACTCGCGGGTGCTGCGCGAGGCGGTCGGCGTGGTTGGCGCGATCACGCCCTGGAACTACCCGCTGAACCAGATCGCGGTCAAGGTCGCCCCCGCGCTGGGCGCCGGCTGCACGGTGGTGCTGAAGCCGAGCGAGGTGACGCCGCTGAACGCCTTCATCCTCGCCGAAATCATCGAGGCCGCCGGCCTTCCCGCCGGCGTCTTCAACCTCGTCACTGGGGTTGGCCCGGTGGTCGGCGAGGCGATCGCCGCCCACCCGGGCGTCGACATGGTCTCCTTCACCGGCTCGACCCGGGCCGGCAGGCGCGTCTCGGAGCTGGCGTCGGCGACGGTGAAGCCGGTCGCGATGGAGCTCGGCGGCAAGTCGCCGAACCTGATCCTCGACGACGCCGAGCTCGAGCGCGCGGTCCCCGACGGGGTCGCCAAGTGCTTCCTCAACTCGGGCCAGACCTGCAGCGCGCTGACGCGGATGCTGGTCCCGCGCCAGCGCCTGGCCGAGGCCGAGGAGCTGGCGGTGGCCACTGCCGAGAGCTTCACGCCGGGCGACCCGTTCGACCCGGCGACGCGCCTGGGTCCGCTCGTCTCCGACGTCCAGCGCGAGCGCGTGCGCGGCTACATCCGCAAGGGCGAGGAGGAGGGCGCGCGCCTGCTGACCGGCGGCGCCGAGGCCCCGGAGGGCCTCGACCGCGGCTACTTCGTCCGCCCCACCGTCTTCTCCGAGGTGACGCCGGAGATGACGATCGCCCAGGAGGAGATCTTCGGCCCGGTGCTCGTGATCCAGCCCTACGAGGGTGAGGAGGACGGCATCCGCATCGCCAACGACAGCGCCTACGGGCTCGCCGGCGGCGTCTGGTCCGCCGACCAGGACCGCGCGATCGCCGTCGCCAAGCGCCTGCGCACCGGCCAGATCGAGATCAACGGCGGGCCGTTCAACCCGCTGGCGCCGTTCGGCGGCTACGGACAGTCGGGGCATGGGCGCGAGAACGGGCGTTACGGGCTGGAGGAGCTGCTGCAGGTCAAGAGTCTGCAGCTGTAGGAAATCGAGAGCTGCGTTTCGATCGCTATCCGATCAAAACGCAGCTCTCGATCCTTCAGGCGCGCCTGAGCGTGAAGTGCACGCGCGTCCCCGGGTGTCCTTCTTCGAGCCAGATGCGACCTCCGTGCGCCTCGACGATGGCGCGGGAGATGGCCAGGCCCAGGCCGGCGCCGTCCTCGCTACGGGCGGCGTCGCCGCGGTAGAAGGGCTCGAAGACGCGCTCGCCGTCGTCGGCGGGGACGCCCTCGCCGTCGTCGGCGACCTCGACCTCGACGCCGCCGTGCCCGCTGCGGGCGCGTACGGTGACGGTGCCGTCTGCCGGGGTGTGGCGGATCGCGTTCTGGATCAGGTTGAAGAGGACGCGCTGGACTTTCTCGGCGTTGGCCTCGGCGACGACGTTCCCCGACGGCAGCTCGGCGGCGAGCTTCACTCCCCGCGCCTCGGCCGGCGCCCGCATCGCGGCGACCGTGTCGTCGATCAGCTCGCGCAACTCGACCTGGCGCAGCGTCCAGGAGATCTCCCCCGCCTCGATCCGAGAGAGCTCGAAGAGGTCGTCGACGAGTCCGCTGAGGACGTCGACGTGGGTGCGGATCTCACCCAGGTAGCGGTCCCTGGTCTCGCCGTCGACGACGCCGTCGTCGATCGACTCGACCAGGAGGCGAAGCGAGGCGAGCGGCGTGCGCAGGTCATGAGAGGCTGCTGCGACGAGCTGGCGTCGCATCTCCTCGATCTCCCGCTGAGAGCGCTCCTCCATCGCCAGGCGCACGGCGAGCGCGGCGGCCAGCGCCAGGCCGCCAGCGGCCAGCACGACCAGGGCGATCTGCTCCACCCCCATCCCGTGCGGGACCGCGACGGCGGCGGCCCCGGCGAGGAAGGCGGCGATTGCGATTACGGCGGCGCGCTTCATGCCTTGAACCGGTAGCCGACTCCCCACACCGTCTCGATGAACCGCGGCTCCTCGACCTCGTCGCCGAGCTTGGCGCGGAGGCGGCGAATGTGGACGGTGACGGTGCTGGTGTCGTTGAAGAAGGTCTCCCCCCAGACGGCTTCCATCAGCTGATCGCGGGAGAAGACGAGGCCGGGATGGGCGGCGAGGTAGGCGAGCAGGTCGAATTCGCGCTGGGTCAGGGAGATCTCCTCGCCGCCGAGGAAGACGCGACGCGTCGCCGGCTCGACTCGCAGCGGGCCGCGCTCGATCGGCGGCTCCTCGCTGGAGGGCGGCGCCGTCCGCCGCAGCACGGCGTCGACGCGAGCGACCAGCTCCGCCGGCGAAAAGGGCTTGACGACGTAGTCGTCGGCGCCGTTGCGCAGGCCGACGAGGCGGTCGGACTCCTCGCCGCGCGCCGTGAGCAGGATCACCGCCACCCGCGGGCCCTCGCGTTCCTGCAGCTGGCGCATCACCTCGAGCCCGTCGATCCCCGGCAGCATCAGGTCGAGGACGACGAGGTCGGGCCGGTGCTCGGCGGCCAGCGCCAGCGCCCGCGGCCCGTCGCCCGCCTCATAGGTCTCATAGCCGGCCCGCTCCATGTAGCGGCCGACGACCTCGGTGATCGTCGGCTCGTCGTCGACGACGAGGACGGTTCGGGGCTTGTCGTCGGGCATCGCCGCGATTGTCGCGCCTGCGGCGGCCGCGAGGCCGGGGCTAGCCGAAGGTGAAGGCATAGCCCGTCACCCCCGGCTGCAGTTCGAGTTCGAGCAGGTGATCCTCGACATGAGGCATTTCGACCAGGTTGTAGAGGCGATGGGCCTTGACGGTGACGACCCCGTGGTGGACGTCGGACCCGGCGTCGGCGGCGGAGATCGTCTTGCCGTCGAGCTTGACCCGGACCTTGCGCGCGCCACCGTCGGTGCCGAGCACCAGATAGACGCGGCGGGCGCCGAAGTTGAGATCGAGCTCGGCGTCATCGCCCGCCGCCGTGGCCGACTTGAGAGCGACGTTCCAGCGGCCGCGGAAGGCGATCTCGTTCGGCGGCACCTTCGCGGGGGCGGTGAAGTCGTGCACCCCAGGCGACAGTTCGGAGTTGGTGAAGCGTTCGGCCCGGTAGGGGCCGAGGTAAGTCTCGGGCGTGGTCACGCCTTCGGACGGCGTGATCGCGTCGTGCACGGTTGCGTCCTTGACGGGGACCCGGCGACCGGCTTCGGCGAGCAGGTCGCGGATCACCTTTTCTTTCTCGCCGTATTCGCCCTCGCCGAAATGCGCGTAGCGCACGTCGCCCTTGGCGTCGATGAAGTACTCGGCCGGCCAGTACTGGTTGCCGTAGGCGTTCCAGGTCGCCTGTTCGTTGTCCTGGACGACCGGATATTCGATTCCTTCGCGCTCGATCGCGGCTTCGACGTTGCCCGCTTCGCGCTCGAACGGGAACTCCGGCGTGTGAACGCCGACGATCGTCAGCCCGTCCTTGCCGTAGCGCTTGTTCCAGGCGTTGAGGTAGGGCAGGGTGCGGATGCAGTTGACGCAGCTATAGGTCCAGAAGTCGACGAGGACGACGTGGCCGCGCAACCCCTTCAGGGTCAGCGGCCGGTCGCCGGGGGTGTTGAACCAGCGCTCGGTCCCGGTGAATTCGGGCGCCGAGCCGTAGTCGGGCAGGTCGAGGTGCTGGACGTCGCTGCTGCCGGTCGCCGCCCCTTCCTGCGCGGCGCGGGCGCCGATCCCATGGGCGGACGCGCCGCGGATCTCGGTCAGGGCCGCCTGCGCGGAAGAGGTGTTCTCGAGTCCTTCCGTCGGGTTGACGAGGAACGAAGGCAGGTCGGAAGCGATCGTGTTCTGGAAGCGGACGTCGTATTCGCCCAGCATCGCCAGGGCGACGACGACCATCACCGCCCCGGTGGCGATCTGCAGGCCGGCGCCGCGGCGGGCCAGCGGCGCCGTCAGCTTGCGGCCGCCGAGCATCAGGAAGTAGAGGACGACGGCGGAACCGATCCCGTAGGCGAAGGCGACCGCGAGGCGGCCGGCGTTGAAGCTCTGCGAAGCGGAGACCGTGATCACGCCGGCGAGGATCGGGCCGGCGCAGGGGGTGTAGACGACGCCGAGGCTGAGGCCGACCAGGGCCCCCGACCAGAACCCGTCGCCGTCGGTTTTGGCGACGCCAAGGCGGCCGGCGAAGCCGCTCATCCAGGCCTCCACCCGGGCGGCTAGCGGCGGGATCATGAGGACGACGCCGAAGCCGATCAGGACGAAGATCGCGAAGTCGCGAAGGAAGTCGTTGGGCAGCCCCAGCGCCGAGATCACGTAGACGAAGGCGACGGTGGCGACCGTGAAGGAAACGGCCAGCCCGGCGACGATTCCCAGCGGGCGGCGACGGCCCCCAGTGGCGCCGGCGGAAAGCGCGATCGGCAACACCGGCAGCACGCATGGCGAGATCGCGGTGGCCGCGCCGGCGATGAACCCGAAGAGAACCAGCAGCGCCAAGGCTCAGCCTTCGTCGTCCTTCATCGCACCACCGTCGTGCATCGAACCGCTCTGGTCGTCGTGCATGGCGCCATGGTCGTCCTTCATCGAGCCTTCTTGCTTCATCGCGTCTTCGTGCTTCATCGCGTCGTCGGACTTGCTCGAGGCGTTTGCGCCGGCCGACACCTGGCTGGCCGGCGTCGTCGCCCCGCTGGTGTCGCCGGAACCACTACCGCAGCCGGCGAGAGCCAGCGCCGCCGCCACCCCGAGCACGGCCAGGCCCGGAACCGCGCGCAACCTTGCATCCATCCTGCTCCCTTCGTCGAGGTCTCGCCGACCAAACTAGGAGCAAGATGTGACAGGGAAGGAAACTCGGGGCGAGCGGATCAGCGGCGCGGCGGCGCCGAGGTGACGGCGCCCTCGGGCCGGTCGACGACCTCGGCGCCGCGGCCGACCCTCTCGCTGACGCCGTAGTGCTCGCAGATCGTCAGCTCGTGCTCGCGCAGCAGCGGCCGCGCCGGGTCGACCACCGGGGCGCCGCCGATCTTTTCCCCCTCCTGCGCAACCCAGACGCCGAACGGCGCTCCGGCGCAGAAGCCAAGCGGGACCGCGACGACGCGGACGCCGCGACGGCGGCGGCCGGTGACGGTGACCAGGAGCCAGGCGGGCTCGCCGCTGTCGTCGTCGACGAAGCAGCCGTGCACCTCGCCGACCTTGCCGCCGCCCAGCTCGGTGACGTCGGCCCCGGTCCAGGTGCCGACCTCCTCCAGCGTGGGCAGCAGATCGGGTTCAGTCATCGACGTGCTTGTCGAGCAGCTCGGCGGCAGCCGAGGCGGGGTCTAGCTCGCGGCGGACGACGCGATCGAGCAGGGCGGCGGTTTCGGGATCGTCGGCGATCGTCGCTTCGAGGCGGCGCCGCATCCGCGAGGTCGCGATCCCGATCACCTCGCTGCGCAGGTTGCGGGCGCGGCGCTCGCTCAGCGTCCCCTGCGCCTCGATGAAGGCGCGGTGCTCGTCGATCCTCGCCGCCAGCTCGTCGATACCCTCGCCGCGAGCGGCCTCCGTGCGCAGGATCGGCACCTTCCAGGCCGCCGGATCCTGCGAGAGGGCAAGGACGCCCCGCACCTCGCGCACCATCGTGTCGGTCATCGGGTGGTCGGCCTTGTTGACGACGATCACGTCGGGGATCTCCATCACGCCGGCCTTCAGTGCCTGGATCGAATCGCCCGAGCCGGGCATCAGCGCCAGCACGATCGTGTCGGCGTGGTCGACGATGTCGATCTCGGCCTGGCCGACGCCGACGGTCTCGATCAGGACATCGTCTTTGCCCGCCGCGTCCATCACCAGCGCCACCTGCAGCGCCGCCTCGGAGAGGCCGCCGAGGGCGCCGCGCGATGCCATCGAACGGATGAAGACGCCTTTGTCGAGGAAGTGGTCGGTGAGGCGGATGCGGTCGCCGAGCAGGGCGCCGCGGGTGAAGGGACTCGACGGGTCGATCGAGAGCACGGCAACCTCGCGCTCGGCTTTGCGCAGCTCCCCGGTGAGGGCACCGATCAGGGTGCTCTTACCCACCCCGGGCGGCCCGGTGAAGCCGATGATGCGCGCCTTGCCGGTGCGGGGGTAGACCTCGCGGACCAGCTCCCAACCGGCCGGGTCGTCGGACTCGATCAGCGTGATCGCCCTCGCCAGCGCCCGCTTGTCGCCCGCGACCAGGCGCTCGGCCAGCGGCGCGGTCCGGGGCTCGGAGGCTTGGTCCGCACTCATCGAGCGCCAGTCTAAAGTTGCCCCGCCGTGATTCGCTTCCTGGCCCGCAACGGAATGCTGAACCGCCACTACGCGCGGCTGCTCTGGCGCTTCTCCTGGCGGCGACTGCTGACCCCCGCCGGGCGCCGCTGGCGCACCGAGGGCATGCTCTTCCTCGGCCGCGGGCTCGAACTCGAGATCGCCCGCAAGGCCGAGGTCCGCTTCGGCCGCTTCGTCTGGATCGGCGACGGGACCAAGATCCGCTGCCATGAGGGGATCGTCGAGATCGGTGCCAAAACGGTGATCGGCCAAGAGTGCACGATCTCCGCCTACCAGCGGGTGCGAATCGGCGAGCAGTGCGTGATCGCCGACCGGGCGATGTTCATCGACTTCGACCACGGCGTCGTCGAGGTCGAGCGCCCGATCCGGCTCCAGGGCATCTACAAGCGCGACGTCGTCGTCGGCTCCAACGTCTGGATCGGCTACGGCGCCTGCGTCCTGCGCGGCGTCAGCGTCGGCGACAACTCAATCGTCGGCACCAACGCGGTGGTGACCAAGGACGTGCCCGCCAACGCCGTCGTCGCCGGCGTCCCCGCCCGCGTGATCCGGATGCGTGAGGCACCGAGCGAGCTGCGCTGGCCAGATCCGGTCGAACCGGACCCGTCGGCCGCGACGACGCTGGCAATCCCCTGAAGTCCTTCCCGCTCAGGCAGCCTCAACGTCAGTCTTGGCGAAGTCGTCGCCGATGAAGAGCAGCGGCATCTCGGCGAGACGTGCGGTCGCATAGCTCATGCAATCGCCGAAGTTGAGCTTGGCGGGGTGGCGGCCCTTGCCGTAGCGGGCAAAGGCGTCGCGAGCGGCGTGCTCGTGGCGGGCGTCGAAAGGAACTACCTCGACGTTCCAGTGATCTCGAAACCGCGCGACGAGGCGCCCGCCTTCGTCCCCGTGCAGGCCGACGAGGACCATGCTGGTCTCGAACAGCGTCGGTGCGCCGATCGCCAGGACGTCGGACCCTTCCATCGCGGCGGCCAGACGCTCAAACCCGTCCTCCTCGCGGAGCACTGCGACGACCGCGGAGGTGTCGAGGATCAATACCCCTCCGGTCCTATGCCGAGAATCTCCTCGACTTCCTCTTGGGTCATCGGCGGCTTCCCCCGCTCCTCCTCCGGGATGTGGGGCCAGATCTCGGCTTCGAGCCACTCCCGCATGCTGCGCTGCGGTTTGCCCTTGCCACCGCCGCGCAGCTCGAGGCGCGCCTTGCGTTCCCGCAGCGCCTGGCGCACGGCGCCGGTCTTGCTCTCGCCCGCCATCTCCGCGACTTCAGCCGCCAACTTCTCGGTCTCCGTGTCCTTGATGTTCAGTGCCATCGGCAGATGGTGGAATCTTACGCGGATTACACCATCTGGCTCGACCTGCAAGCATGGTACCAGAAATGAAATGTTTTGTCAGCCAGACAGAGAGTTGCGTCGGCAAGCGTGGCCGCGTGAACCACGCCGACCGCCGGACCCGCGCCGAGGGCGTCGCCTTCAAGTTCGGCGAGAACCTCCTCCGCTGCCGCCGCCGGGCGGGGTTCTCGCAGGAGGAGCTGGGGGTCCGCGCCTCGCTGCACCGGACCGAGATCGGGCTGCTTGAGAACGGGCGCCGGCTGGCCCGGGTCGACACCGTGATCCAGCTCGCCGGGGCGCTGTCGATCGACCCTGCCGAGCTGCTCGAGGGGATCCACTGGAACGCCGGCGACGTCGCCTCCGGTCGCTTCGCGATCTCCCAGCGCCCGGTCGTCCCGCGCCGCCGCGGGCAGAGCGACTGAGACGCTCAGGCCGGGTCGAGGGTGGCGCCGGCCAGCTCCGAGTAGACCGCGGCGGTCTGCTCGGCGACGTCGGCCCAGTCGAAACGGCGCACGTGCTCGTAGGCTTCGGCGACGAGGCGGCGACCGAGCTCGTCGTCGCAGAGGACGCGCACCGCGACCTCGGCCAGCGCGTCGGGATCGTGAGCGCGGAAGCGCAGCCCCGCCTCCTCATGCGGGACGACCTCGCGCAGGCCGCCGGTGTCGGCGACGATGCAGGGGCAGCCGGAGGCCATCGCCTCCAGGGCGACGAGGCCGAACGGCTCATAGATCGAGGGGACGACCGTGAGGTCGGCGATCCGGTAGAGCGAGTGGAGGACGTCGTCGCCGATCCAGCCGAGGAAGGTGCCGTGCTCCATCAGGCCCAGCTCCTCGGCCTGGCGCCGCAGCTCCTGCTCGTGGGTGCCGGAGCCGGCGACGAGGAAGCGCGTACCGGGCGCCTCCTCGATCAGCCGAGGCATCGCCTCCAGCGCGAGCTGGAAGCCCTTCTCGTAGACGAGGCGGCCGATCAGCAGGACGAGGCGCTCGTCGGGCTGGGCGAACTCGGCACGCAGCCGGGCGAGGTCATCGGGGTCCTGGGCGGGCAGGTCGTCGGGGTCGATCCCGTTGGGGATCACCGTCACCCGGCCCTCGTCGACGCCGAAGATGTCGACTATCTGCTCGCTCATGTAGTGCGAGCAGGCGATCACCCGCTGCGAGCGATTGACGATCCAGCGCTCGACGCCGTGAATGTAGGTCTGGGGGTGCTTGTCGACCCAGCCCTGGTGGCGGCCGTACTCGGTGGCGTGGATCGTCGTCACCAGCGGTGCCCCGAAACGGCGGGCGAGGTGGTCGCAGGCGTTGGCGACGAGCCAGTCGTGCCCGTGGACGAGGTCGAACTCGTAGCGGTCGCCGAGCTCGACCCCAGCGGCGAGCATGTCGGAGTTCATCCGCTCGACCCAGGTGACGAACTCGCCGAGGTCGGTCGGTCGCTTCGGCTCGAGCACGCGGTGGATGTGGACGCCGGCGCTGAGCTCCTGCGCCGGCGACTCCGCACCGCCGCGGGTGAGGACGTGGACCTCGACGCCGAGCCCGACCAGTGCCTCCGAGAGCTTGCGCACGTGACGGGCGAGGCCCCCCTCGATCAGCGGCGGATACTCCCAGGAGAGGATCAGGACTCTGGTCATCGGGAGAATGGTGGCTAGGGCTCCAGGAGGGTCTCGACGCGCAGGTCCGGGGCAAGAGAACCCATGCGCGGATCGATGTCGAGGTCGGAGTCTATGGCCTCCAGCATCGCCTCCGCGTGATCGGCAGCACGCTGGAAAGCGTAGTCGCCGGCCTGGCCGCGGCCGTCGAGGAAGGCCCAGTCGCTGGACTGAGCGGCGAACAGCTCGCGGGCGGCACGGGCGGCGGCGTCTCCGCGCAGGCCGCGGGCGAGCGCCCGCAGCAGGCGCAGCTCGAGCCGACGCGCGGCCCAGGCGAGGTCGGCGACCGCCGGCGAGTCCCAGGTGCGGAAGTCCTTCTCCTCGCCCCAGGTCGAGGCTCGCAGGGGCCGCGCCAGGGGCTCGCGCTCGGCCAGCGCGGTCGGCACGTCGACGAGGCGTACCCCGACCGCCGCGGCCCCCTCGATCACCGCCTCGAGCCAGACCGGCCCCTCGCTCCACCAGTGGCCGAGCAGCTCGGTGTCGATCGCGAAGACGACCAGCCCGCGGCGGCCGCGCCCAGCGGCGAACTCGCGCAGGCGGGCCGCGGCGGCGGCAAGGAACTCGCCGGCCTGGCGACGCGCCGCCGCGGCTCCCGCCGCGGGGTCGTAGGCGCCGCCCCCTACCTTCCAGATCCGCACCCCGCGCAGGCTCTTGCCGTCGAACTGGACGTGGGCGGGGTCCGAGGGGTAGCCGTCGAGCGCCCAGAGCCAGCTCACCGCCTCCCAGTCGATCGGCAGCGCCACCGGCCCGGCCTCGGTAGCTACCGGGGCCAGCGCTTCCAGCGGCGGCTCGTGGGCGCTCTGGTCGGTGCAGAACCAGCGCACGCCGTGCTCGGCGAGGCGCCACTCGAGACCCGGCGCGTAACCGCACTCGGGCAGCCAGAAGCCGCCATCCCAGCCAAAGCGGCGCCGGTGGGAGCGGATCCCGGCGTCGAGCTGCAGGCGCAGGCCCTCGCGCGTCGCCAGCAAGGGCAGCACCGCGTGGGTCGCGGCCGAGGTGGCCAAGGCGACGCGGCCCTCCCCGGCGGCACGCTGGAACGGCGCCAGCGGGTCCCCCTCGGCAGCGTCGAGCAGCTCCAGCGCCCGGCGGCAGCGAGCCAGCTCGGCCTCGACCGCGGGGCGGCACTCGGGCGGCACCTCGTCGAGGTCGGCTTCAGCGGCGCCGATCCGCCACTCGACAAGGAAGTCCCGGAGGCGCCGCCGCACGCCGGCGTCCTCGAGCTGGTCGGCGAGAACCGGCGTCACCGTCATCGTCACGTCGCGGGCGACGTCGAGCACCGGCAGGTAGGAGCGAATCACCGCGTCGAACAACCACTCCTCGCCGAACGGATAGGTCCCGAAGCCCGCGACGTAAGGCATGTGGGAGTGAAGGACGAGCGCCAGGTCGCCGACGGTGCCACCCGCCCGCGCATCAGGCATGGCAGACAGCTAGAAAGTCCAGAGAGCGATCCAGGTCGCCCTCGCGGAGCCTGAAGTCGGAGGTGGCAATCGCCGGCGTGAAACGGTCATAGAAGGGCTTGCTCAGGCGGAGTCGCTTGTGGACGCCGTCCCAGCCGAGCTTCAGCGCGATCTCGTGGGCGCGGAGCTTGCCGGCATGGAAGAGGCCGAGCAGCTCGACCCGGGGGAAGTGTGCCTCGCAGAGCGCGCGAAACTCCTCGGCGCGGTACTCGTGGACGTGCCAGGGATTGTCGGACTTCTCGGCCCCCGGCGGCGCCAGGGTCAACAGGTTCGGGGTCGAGACGTAGGCGGTGCCGCCCGGGGCGAGCATGCCGCCGAAGTGGTCGAGGATCGCGCCGGCGTCCTGGACGTGCTCGATCGTCTGCAGGAAGACGACGGCGTCGCAGGGCTCGGCGAAGCTCTCGACCAGGTCGCGCTCGAAGCGCAGGTTGGGGCGCCGGTAACGGAGACGAGCGTGCTCGTGGGCCTCGGGGTTGGCATCGACGCCGACGACGCTGGCAGCGCTGGCGGCGAGCACGTTGGAGCCGTAGCCCTCGCCGCAGGCCATGTCGACGACGCGCTGGCCGCGGGTCCGCGCCGCGATCCACTCGTAGACGACCAGGTGGCGCCGGTACCAGTAGTTCTCCTCGGGCACGTCGGGCAAGGTCCGCTCGCCGGTCAGCGGCAGCGGCGGCACCCCGGGCGGCTGGTTTTCCTGCAGGTACTGACCCTCCACCCCCGGCACCGTATCGCGGGCCGTCGCTGACGCCGATCCGCGTAGAGTTCCGCCGCGATGCCAGCCTCTCCGACCGCCACCCCGGACCACATCAAGGACGTCAACACCCGCTACCACGACGCCGCCGCCCACCAGTACGACGCCAAGTGGGGGATCGACTTCGGCCCGATCGGCCAGGAGCAGGTGCGGTTGAAGCTGGACAAGGCGCTCGGCGGGCTCGACGGGCGACGCTTCGGCGACGCGCTGGAGATCGGCTCCGGGACCGGCTACTTCTCGCTCAACCTGACTCAGCTCGGGGTGATCGAACGACTGACCGCGACCGACATCTCGCCCGGGATGCTGGAGCGGCTCGCCGCCACCGCCGCCGAGCTCGGCGTCGAGGTTGTCACCGTGACCACCGAGGCCGAGCAGCTCCCCTTCGAGGACGAGAGCTTCGACCTCGTCTTCGGCCACGCCGTCCTCCACCACATCCCCGATCTCGACCGTGCCTTCGCCGAGTTCCGCCGCGTTCTGCGCCCGGGCGGGACGATCGCCTTCGCCGGCGAGCCCTCGCGCTACGGCGACCGCCTCGCGGCACTGCCCAAGCGCACCGGGGTGCTGGTAGCCCCCGCCTGGCGCCGCCTCACCGGCTCACAGGCACGCCTCCTCGCCGAAGCCGACGAATCGGAGGGACACAGCCTCGAGAGCGAGGTGGACGTCCACGCCTTCGCCCCCTCCGACCTGCGCCGCATACTGGCCGCGAGCAATTTCGAGGACCGCCACGTCGGCGGCGAGGAGCTGCTCTCCAACGCCTGGGGCTGGGGCCTGCGCACGGTCGAGTCGAGCGCCGAGCCCGACTCGGTGCCCCTGCGCTGGCGCAACTTCGCGTTCCGCAGCTACATCGCGCTGCAGAAGGTCGACACGCGCGTTCTGGAGCCCCATCTTCCAGCGGAGCTCTTCTACAACCTGCTGATCTCGGGCCGCAAGCCGGCTTAGGCGAAGGTGTGGGTGTGGGCCTGACCCGCACCCCCAACAGAGCAGTTAGGGGTGCGGGTCAGGCCGAGTTCGGGGCGGTTTTGGCGGGACGCGCGGGGATCGGCACCGTTGTCGACTTTGTCGCCCCTACAGGGGCTCAAAGGTCGACTTCGATTGGCGCGCTTCACCGATGTCGACTTTTCCCTGGCTATAGCAAGGGAAAAGTCGACATCGGTGCGAATCCGCCCCGTTCCCACGCCGAGCCGCCCCTCCCCCAACGCAGACCCGCCCCTGATTGCACACCTACCTGCCCGTCGGTGTGCAAGCAGGGGCGGGTCGCCAAGTACTGGGCCGCCAGCGACCTACCGCCGCCGTTTCGGCTCGCGCCGTACGCGATACAGCGGGATCCGCCCCTCGATCCCCTTCAGGTGCCTCTCCCCCGCCCGCGAGTAGTGGAACCCCTCCCCAGCCACCTCGCGGGTGGCGACGTCGACGAGGACGCTGCCGGGGCGGGCGACGCCGGTGATGCGGCTGGCGAGGTTGACCGAACGGCCATAGAAATCGCCTGACTGGGGCAGGGTGGGGCCGGTGGCGAGGCCGGCGCGCAGGAGCGGGAACTGGTCGCCTTCGGCTTCGGCAGCGGCGATCAGCTCGAGAGCGGCGGAGACCAGCGGCTCGGCCTCCGAGGAGACCATCATCGCCGCGTCGCCGATCGTCTTCACCAGCCGCACCGGTGACTCGGCGACGGCGGTCGCCATCTCCTCGAAGCGGCCGGCGACCATGCCGAGCTCCTCCGGCGCGATCTCCTCGCCGAGGCTGGTGAACTCGACCAGGTCGGCGAAGCAGATCGTCAGGTTGACGGCGCCGCCGACCTCGCCGGCCGCCAGGTCGGCGGCGCCGAGCACGTCGCGGCGGACCTGCTCGAGCAGGTTGAGCTGGAAGGCGTAGACGAGGGTCGGACCGACCAATGGCAGCAGCTGCTCGGCGGCGAGCGCGAAGCGGTTGGCGACGTCGCGTTCGGTGTCGCCGGGACCGGTCAGGGCGCGGATCGTCAGCTCGCGGTTGGCCTGGGCGATCCGCGCCGTGTTCATCCCCACCGTGCGCGCGGTTTGCAAGAGGCCGTCGAGCGGCAGGCCGGCGTCGAGCAGCGCCTTGGTCCGCAGTGCGGCTTCGAGGTCGGCCTCGGTCGCGGCCCGTTCGTCGGGATCGCCGTAGGGAACGCCGAGCGCGGCGCGGAAGCGCTGCAGCAACTCGAGGTCCATCCCGGAGCGCTCGGCGATCTCCCGCGCCGTGTAGCGGGGGCCGTCGCCGGCGATCGCGCGCTCGGCGGGCAGTAGCGTCAGCCGCCCGGCCGCAACCGCCTCGCGCAGCTCCTCCAGCGGCACCCCTTCCTCGTTTAGCTGGGTCAGCAGCGCCAGCCGCGCCGCCCGCGCCTCATCCCGGAGCTCGTCGAGCAGCCCCTCCGCCTCGAAATCGATCACGCCTCCGCCACCGCCCCGCCGCGCCGGGGATCGCCCCCGCCGCTGAGGGCGCCGGTCCGAGGATCCCGCGCCACCGCCTGCACGCCGCCGAAGAATAGGTTGATCTCCGGCCAGCGGGCGACCGCCACGCCTCGTGCCTCCAGCCGCACCAGTGCCTCGGGGTCGATCCCGGGCTCCGCCTGGACGACGCCGCCCTCGAAATGCAGCCGCGGCGCGCGCACCGCATCGGCGACCGGCAGCCCCTGCTCGACGACCCGGACCACGGTCTGCAGGATCGCCGAGCGAATCCGGTTGGAGCCAGCGCTGCCAAGCACCAGCTCGACCTCGCCGCGGCGGCGGACGATCGTCGGCGCCATCATCGACGGCACCCGCCGCCCGGGCGCGATCCTGTGGAAGCCGAGCGGGTTGAGGTCCTCCTCGCCGAGCATGTTGTTGAGGATCACGCCGGTCCCGGGGACCAGCACGCCGGAGCCCGAGCCGTTGGAGCAGGTGACGGCGGCGCTCGTCCCGGCGCCGTCGATCACCGAGACATGGGTGGTCGAGCCGAGCAAGCTGGCGGCGGCGAGATCGAGGCCGCCGGGGTCGAGGACCCCGGCCTCCATCCCCTCCTCGTAGAGGGACTCGGCGAACTCGAGGTCGCGCAGGTCGTTGGCGGCGCCCATCGCAGCGACAAGCTGCTCCGGGCCGCAGCTCTCCCCCAGCCGCTCCAGGAGCCCGAGGCAGTAGGCGATCAGGATCCCGCCTGAGGAGGGGGGCGGGTTGGTCAACACCTCGGCGCCGCGAAACGGCGCGGCGATCGGGCGCCGACCAAGCGCTTCGTAGGTCGCCAGGTCTTTGGGCCCAAGCGTGCCGCCGTGGGCGACGACGAACTCGCTCAGCGCTGCCGCGACCTCGCCGCGGTAGAACGGCTCGGCGCCTTCGGCAGCGAACCGTTCCAGCGCCTCGGCGAGCTCCGGGAACCGAAACGTCTCCCCCTCGCGCAGGGTCCAGCCCTGCGGCGCGTAGAGCTCGCGGGTGCCCTCCAGGCGCATGTGGATCGGCTCGAGGATGTCGAGGATGTAGGCCTGCTGGTGGTTCACCGGGGCGCCGTCGCGGGCGAGGGCGATCGCCGGCCCGACCAGGTCGGCCAGCGGTGCCGAGCCGAACAGCTCCAGCGCCCCCACCAGCCCAGCGGCGGTGCCGGGGACGCCGCAAGAGGCAGGGCCGACGTAGAAGACCTGCTCGGTCTCAGCGTCGAAGCGGACCGGGACCCCGACCAGCTCCGTCCCGCGTTCGATCCCGTCGAGACCGGGCGCGGCGACGAAGAAGTCGAGCAGCGTTACCTCGGCGGCGCCAGGCGTGGCGACGATCATGTAGCCGCCGGCGCCGAACCCGGTCAGCGGGCTCTCGACCGCGAACGAGGCGAGCACCGCTGCAACCGCGGCGTCGACGGCGTTGCCGCCCTCGGCGAGGACGCGGGCACCGGCCTCGGCGGTCCGCGGGTGACCGGCTGCGACTACCCCGGCCATGGGGCCAGCCGTCAGCCCGGCAGGAACTCGGGTACGTCGATGCCGAGGTCGCCTTCGCGACCGCCACCCCGGCCGCGGCGCGGCTCGGCGTCTTTGGTGCGGCGGATCGTCGGCTCGGCGGAACGGCGCGGCGTGCTCGGGCGGCCGTCGAAGCGGGTGGCGACGACGGTGACCCAGATCTGGTCGGTGAGCTCGTCGTCGACGTTGGCGCCGAAGATGATGTTGGCGTCGGGGTGGGCGGCCTCGCCGACGACCTTGGCCGCCTCGGAGACCTCGACCAGCGAGAGATCCGAGCCGCCGGTGATCGAGAGCAGGATCGAGCGGGCGCCGTCCATCGAGGTCTCCAGCAGCGGCGAGGAGATCGCTTTTTCGGCGGCGAGGATCGCGCGCTCGTCGCCGTAGGCCATACCGATCCCGAGCAGCGCCCGGCCGGCGTCAGACATGATCGTCCGCACGTCGGCGAAGTCGAGGTTGATCACCGCCGGCAGCGTCACCAGGTCGGAGATCCCCTGCACGCCCTGGCGCAAGACGTCGTCGGCAACCTGGAAGGCCTCGACCATCGAGGTCTGCTGGTCGAGCACCTGCAGCAGGCGGTCGTTGGGGACGACGATCAGGGTGTCGACCTCGGCGGCGAGGTCCTCGATCCCCTTTTCGGCCTGCGCCCCGCGGCGGTTGCCCTCGAAGGTGAATGGCTTGGTGACGATGCCGACGGTCAGGGCGCCGACCTCGCGGGCGAGCCGGGCGACGACCGGGGCGGCGCCCGAGCCGGTGCCGCCACCGGCGCCGGCGGCGACGAAGACCATGTCCGAGCCCTTCAGCAGGCGCTTGATCTTGTCCTGCTCCTCGAAGGCGGAGCGGTGGCCGACCTCGGGGTCGGCGCCGGCGCCGAGGCCGCGCGTCTGCTCGTCGCCGATGTGGACGGTGACGTCGGCGACGCAGAGCTGCAGCGACTGAAGATCGGTGTTGACCGCCATGAACTCGACCCCGGGGATGCGGGCGTCGACCATGCGGTTGACGGCGTTGACGCCAGCACCGCCGACGCCGACGACCTTGATCACCGGCTGGTGCGGCTCGCCGCTGCCGGGCGGCTCGTAGGCCGGCTCCTCGCGCCCGTAGCGCGGCGTCCCCGGCAGGTAGTCCTCACGCTCGATCCGCGGCCGCGGCTCCTCGGAGAAGACCCGCTTCAGCCGCTCGGGCGGCGTCTCGGAGCTCGAAGGCGGGTCCTCGGCGGCCTGATCGAAGAACTCGGGCTCCTCGGCGACCGACGCAGCAGGCTCGTGCTCGGGAGCGGGCGGCGCGGGCTCCGGCTCGACCGGCGCCTCGTCGACCGGCGGGGCGGCGACCTCTTCGGCCTTTTTCGCCTCGGCGGGATCCTCACGCCCGTAGCGCGGCGCGTCGTCGTCCGAAGTCGAACGAAACAGGTCCGCGAGGGGACCCTCACGCATGCTTGCGCGCTTGTTACGCCGAGCCATTCGCCAGAACCTCCTTAGCCAGCTCCCGGTAGTAATTCGCGGCGCTAGAGCCGGAATCGTACTTGAGGACGCTGGAACCCTTGACCGGCGCCTCAGCGAATTTGATCGCCTTGCGAATCCGGGAGCGGAAGACGAGGTCGCCGAAGTTCTCTTCGAGGATCTCGACCGCCTCCTTGGCGTGGACGGTCCGCGAGTCCAGCATCGTCGGCAGGATGCCCTCGATGTGGACGTCGGGGTTGAGGTTCTCCTGGATCATCCGCAGGGTGTTCTGGAGCTGGACCAGGCCACGCATCGACAGATACTCGCACTGGACGGGGACGATCACCTTGTTCGCCGCCGTCAGCGCGTTGATCGTCAGCAGGCCGAGGCTTGGCGGGGTGTCGATGCAGACGAAGTCGTATTCGCCGTCGACCTCTTTCAGCGCCTTCTCCAGCGAGCGCTCGCGGCCGATCTTGGTGCTCATCGCGATCTCGGCGCCGGCCAGGTCGATCGAGGCGACGGCGATGTCGATCTCGCGCTTGACGATGATCTCCGAGATCGGCACGTCGTTGACGAGCACGTCGTAGAGGCTGGTCTCGACCTTGTCGGGGTCGATCCCCTGGCTCATCGTCAGGTTGCCCTGCGGGTCGAGGTCGATGCAGAGCACGCGGTGGCCGGACTCGGCCAGGGCGACGGCGAGGTTGAGCGTCGTCGTCGTCTTCGCGACGCCGCCCTTCTGGTTGGCGAAGGCGATCACGTCGGCGTGCTTGACCGGAGCCTCGGTCTCGGCCTGCTGCTCGGCGATGAAGTCGTTGCGGCTGGGGGCGATCAGGTCGGAGGCCTTCATCCGCCCGTCGTCCTCCTCGGCCTCCTTTTCCTCCTCGACCTCGGCGAATCCAGCTTCGACCTCGTCCGCAGCATATTCGTCCTGGATCGTCTGAACCTGGCCGCCCTCGATGTCCTCACCCTCAGCTTCAGCGCCGAAGGAGTCGTCCTCGTCCCCTGCGTACGCTTCTCCCGCGGGTGGCGCGGGGTCGGGCGTTTCGCCCGCAGCCTGCGAGGACGAGGGGTCCATATCGGCGACAGGACCCGCCGACCGGGCGCCCCCATGCTCGGGGACGAGTTCTTCCATCCGCTGCAGGTCTTCGTCGATCGGGTGCGACTCTTCGACGGTGACGGGTGCGGCCTTCGGCTTCTTTCGGCTTAGAAATCCCATTGCGCGGATATTCGGATGGCAGCCCGCTTTTCCTGCCACCCCTCGAAATTGCTAGGAATTGCCCGATTCCCGAACTCCTCGACAAGCGATTGGTCATCGTCACCGGCAAGGGTGGGGTGGGCAAGACGACGGTGGCGGTGGCGCTCGGCCTGCGCGCCGCGGCGGAGGGCAAGCGCACGATCGTCTGCGAGGTCTCCTCGCAGGAGAACGCCTCGCGGATCTTCGACCACACCGCGGTCGGCTTCCACGAGGTCGAGATGGAGGAGAACCTGTGGTCGATCTCGATCGACCCCGACGAGTCGATGCGCGAGTACGTGCTGCTGCAGCTGAAGGTGCGGGCGATGCGCGACATGCTCTTCCGCAGCCGCATCTTCAACTACCTCGCCGCCGCCACCCCCGGGCTGAAGGAGCTGGTCACGATCGGCAAGATCTGGGAGCTGGCGCAGCTCGACCGCAAGGTCAAGTCCGGGCGAAAGTACGACCTGGTGATCGTCGACGCGCCGGCGACCGGCCACGGGGTCGGCTTCCTGCAGACGCCGCGCACCTTCGCCTCGATCGCCCGTGTCGGCCCGATCCACTCCCAAGCGCAGACGCTCGACCGCTTCATCACCGACCACGAGCACACCGGGACCGCGATCGTCGCCCTACCGGAGGAGATGCCGGTCAACGAGTCGGCGGCGCTCGAGCACGACCTGCGCGACGAGGTCGGCGTCGCCGTCGACCGCGTCTACCTCAACGGCCTCTACCCGGAGCGCTTCTCCAAGGCCGAGGCCGAGAAGCTGGCGGCGCTCGCCTGTGAGGAGGACGGCGCAACGC
>Ga0335070_10000314_pt1 | contig 56874 bp, 46 predicted proteins | sample Lox_Sample_13_FD_206722 | JGI IMG/M metagenome (GOLD analysis project Ga0335070, IMG submission 206722) | Soil microbial communities from Loxahatchee National Wildlife Refuge, Florida, United States - Lox_Sample_1.3 | ecosystem: Environmental > Terrestrial > Soil > Wetlands | place: USA...
GATGTAGAAAACTTGGGAAATCCACGCTTCAGGTTGCCGACATCGTCCCCGGTCAGGTATGGCGCCAATCGCGAATCCGATGTCAACGATTCCCCGCTCGGCGTGCCACTCACACTCTCCAGCACTGTCAGCGTCGGAATCACGAAGGCATGATGCGCTGCGACGAAGCTGGCGAAATCCGCAGCCGGCGCGCTGTCCGCAAATAGATGCGCCAGTCCGTCCGCTCCCGCCTCGATGACCATGCGGGCATCCTTCTGCGTGCCAATGTGAACGACAGCCAGTTTGCCTCTCTTGTGCGCTGCATCAATGAGAGCCTTCAGCGTGGGCTGATCCAACGTGGGCCGATGGCTGCCGTACGCACTGGCGTCGTCAATCACAATCTTGATGTAATCCGATCCCTCGGCGACACGCGCATCCACCCATGCCTGTGCCTCGGCAGGCGTCGAAAGCGTGGGTATCGGAATCCCATATTCTGTGCCGTGCCCGCCCGGGGCGGTGGCCAGCGTTCCCGCCGACCGCAGATCCGCCAAATCGAGATCCTTGTCGTCGGCCTGTTCCTTCTTGATCTTTTGCGCGAATTTCACGTCGGTGAACATATCGAGCTCGGTCGTGACACCGAAGATTTCTGCTTCCTTCAAGGCGTCACCCCAGGCATGCGTATGCGAATCGATGAAGCCGGGCAACAGGGTATCGCCGCTCCCGTCAATGACCTTTACGTCGGACGGAGCTTTGAGATTTTTTCCCACGGCTTTGATCTTTCCATCTGCCACCCAGACGTCGGCCTGTTCCAGCACTTTGTGCCCATCAAACACGCGCGCGCTCCGCACGACAAAAGTCGCCGATTCATTTGCTTTGGCCAGGAAAATAGCTGGTGCGGAAAGCACGAAGAAAAATGCCATCCAGCCAAACACTCGTAGAGTCGCCTTTAATCGGGTTTGCATAGTCATCTCCATAAGAACGATTCACGCTCACCGCGGTCTGATCCCGTCGATCTCATTGATCTTCCCGGTCAGCAACGGTGCTCACCAGTACAAAGCGTCACGTGGCCAGCGTGACATGTGTCATATGTAAAGCATGCTTGACAAGCGTGAATGTAAAGTACGCTTGACATCGTGTCAAGCTCTTTTTTCATCGAAAGAGAGCGTTATGATGAAGTCGGTTGTCCTTAAAACGTCGGCATGCTGAAAGACTTCTCCCTCTCGATTTTGCAAACCCTGCGTCAGAAAGGCTTTCAGGCCTATCTGGTCGGCGGATGTGTGCGGGACCTGCTACTGGGACGGGAGCCCAAGGATTATGACGTTGCTACGAATGCCTCGCCACAACAGGTGATGGGGATCTTTCCTGACACGTACGCGGTCGGCGCCCAGTTCGGAGTCGTGCTGGTGCCTGCGCCGGACACACTCGCCGCCGCCCCGCCCTCAAAATCGCACGCTGTTGAAGTGGCCACTTTCCGCAGCGATATCGGCTACTCCGACGGCCGTCATCCGGATGAAGTGCGATTCAGCCAGCAACCCCAGGAAGACGTAGCCCGGCGGGACTTCACCATCAACGGGATGATGCTCGATCCCGTCAGTGGCGAAGTGCTGGATTTTGTTGGCGGATGCGCCGATCTCGAGGCTCGCATCATTCGTAGCATCGGAGACCCGCGCCAGCGCTTTGCTGAAGATAAGTTGCGCATGTTGCGCGCCATTCGATTCGCCGCGCGATTCGAATATGCTATCGATCCCGCCACTTTCGCCGCGATCCAGAACATGGCCGGAGAAATCGTCGTCGTGTCCCGAGAACGTGTGCGCGACGAGCTAACGCGAATGCTAACCGAAGGCCACGGCCGCCGCGCCTTTCAGTTGCTCGACGAAAGCGGCCTGCTGGTTCACGTTCTCCCCGAAATTACTGCCATGAAACACGTGCAGCAACCCGCGGAGTTTCATCCGGAAGGCGACGTCTTCGTGCATACACTGTTCCTGCTCGATCATCTGCCGCAACCTTGCCCCGTGACCCTCGCTTGGGGTGCTCTGCTGCACGATGTTGGCAAGCCACCAACCTTCCGAGTCGCCCCAGACCGAATTCGATTCGATAACCATGTGGAAGTCGGGGTGAAGATGGCCGAAGAGATTTGCCGCCGCCTGCGATTCTCCAACGACGATACCGAACAGATTCTCGCGCTGGTGGACAACCACATGCGCTTCGGTCACGCTACCCGCATGAAGGAATCGACATTGAAGAAATTTCTGCGCATGCCCCGGTTCGACGAGCATCTCTCCCTGCATCGCGCCGATTGCCTCTCCAGTCATCGCAATCTCGCAACCTACGAATTCATTCAAAAGAAGCAGCGGGAGATTCCGCCGGAGAAGATGCGTCCCACGCCGCTGGTGACCGGCGATGACTTGATTCAGCAGGGTCATGCCCCCGGTCCCAAATTCAAGCAGATTCTCGGAGCAGTCGAAGACGCCCAACTCGAAGGCAGGCTCATATCTCGCGAGGCTGCACTGGACTTTGTGCGCCGGGAATTTCCGGCTTGAGCGCAACTTCAACCTGATGATGGGATGCTAAAATTAGTGCTCCCTGAAGTGCGACAAAAGAGAGGCTTTCGCATTGGAAATAGCTGGTTCCGATCTGGAAAGGATTGTTGCCCGGTCGCTGCGGCAGGTTCCGCCGGCGCAGGCTCCGTTGCTGGCGTGGCCGGTGGTTTGTGGTTCGGCAGTTGCGGAGCGCACGACTGCTCGAACTTTTCAGGACGGTGTGTTGCGCGTCGAGGTTCCAGATGCTGGATGGAGATCGGAGCTGCAAGCGCTCGCTCCGCGCTACGTCGCATCAATTAATCGCTATACCGCGCAGGTGGTACGCAAGATCGAATTCTTGATCGCTCCTCCATCTGCTGCCGAAAAGTATTAGCCCTAATTCGTGATCCAATGAAAGTCACTGACAAAGACGTCGCGTACGTCGCCGACTTGGCCAATCTTGAACTCACCGAACTGGAACGCACTACCATGCTGCGTGACCTGAACTCGATCCTTGAGTATGTCGACCGCTTGAACGAACTCGACACAACGAATGTCGCGCCCATGGCGCAGGTATCCGATCGCTACGGAGTCGACGACAGCAAGCAGGGAAGCGAACGTTTTGCCTACGCCCGCCGCGACGACGTTCTGGAAGGCCTGCGCAAATCGTTACCGCATGAAGTCGCCTTGCAGAACGCTCCCGATGCTGACGAGAACTTCTTCCGCGTGCCCAAGGTCATTGAACGATAACCCTCTAATGGATCTGACTTCCCTCACGATCGACTCCGCCCGTTCCGCCATCCAGGAACGCAAAACCACTGCGCTGGCGCTGGCCGAAGCACACTACGCGCAAATCCAGAAAGAAGATGGACAGATCGGCGCTTACCTGACGCTCTCGAAAGAGCGAGCCCTCGAACAGGCCGATCGTATCGATCGAATGGCTGCTGAAGGCAAGATGCTGCCTCTACTCGGCGGCGTTCCCGTTGGCATTAAAGACGTGCTCAGCACGCGCGGTGTGCGCACGACGGCGGGATCGAAGATTCTCGATAATTACATTCCTCCATACGATTGCACTGCCGTCGCGCGCATGGAGGAGTCTGGCGCGGTCGTCCTCGGCAAAATGAATTGCGACGAGTTTGCCATGGGATCGTCGAACGAAAACTCTGGCTATCATCCCGTGCGCAATCCGCGCGCCCTGAACCGCGTTCCCGGAGGTTCTTCCGGCGGATCGGCGGCCGCGGTCGCGGCGAATATGGCTGTCGCCACGTTGGGCTCCGATACCGGCGGTTCCATTCGTCAACCGGCTTCGTTCTGCGGCGTGGTGGGCCTCATGCCGACCTACGGCCGTGTTTCGCGCTACGGTCTGATCGCATTCGCCTCGTCGCTCGACCATATCGGTCCGCTGACGAAGACGGTCAAGGATGCAGCCATCGTCTTGCGTGTTATAGCCGGTCGCGACCCTATGGATTCGACTTCAGCCGATGTGCCCGTGCCCGATTACGCTGCCGAACTCGATCAGCCAATTCGAGGGTTAAAGATAGGCGTGGCTAAAGAGTATTTCGGGGAGGGTTTGGACGACGAGGTGCGCAACGCGGTCGAAGCGGCGATCGAGAAATTGAAGTCCTTGGGATGCGAGGTTGTTCCCGTTTCACTCCCGCACACGCCCTACGCGATCCCAACTTATTATTTGATCGCGACCGCCGAAGCATCCGCGAATCTCGCTCGCTACGATGGCGTGCGTTATAGCCATCGCGCGCGCGGCGTAAAGACCCTCTCGGAAATGTATCGCCTCAGCCGCGACGAAGGCTTTGGCCCCGAGGTGAAACGTCGCATCATGCTAGGGACCTATGCGCTCAGCGCCGGTTATTACGATGCCTACTACTTGAAAGCGCAGAAAGTGCGCACGCTTCTCACACGTGACTTCGACGAAGCCTTCACCAAGGTGGATGCGATCGTGACCCCAACGAGTCCCACGGCAGCATTTCGTTTAGGAGAGAAGTCGAACGATCCGTTATCGATGTACCTCGCTGATATCTACACCGTGACGGCTGATCTAGCGGGCATTCCGGGAATTTCGCTTCCTTGCGGCGAGACGAAAGAGAAGTTGCCGATCGGATTACAAATCCTGGGTAGGCACTTCGACGAATCTACGATCCTGCGAATCGCTCACGCCTACGAACAGTCGCGCGCTTAGTTGCTAAGCTGGCCGGTAATAACTCTCTCCGGCGCAAGCTCGGCACAGAATCTTGCCATCGCGGCGAACCTCTCTGCGAAAGTTGATCCCTTCCCCGCACGCTTCGCAAGCCATGCGCTCGCCTTTGTATCCAGGGAATTCTTCGGCAGGCAAATCCACCTGCACCCACTGCGTCGTGAACAGATCCTCGTCCGACAGTTCGCGATAGGCAAGCATCTGCTGCTGGTTCTTGTTTTCAATTTCCGGATGTAGTTGCCGCGCGAGCGCCTTCGACGACTCCTTCGCAGCAATGCGGATCGCCTTGCCGTTGGCTATATCGACAAACGTGGCTGCCATTTTTCCCCAGTCGCGAAACTTGAGCGCGCGCTTCCCCAGGCGACACCCGGTCACGACGCCAATCGCATCCGTCGCGCACCGATCAATCTCCACGAACGTGACCAGTCGCTTCCGGTCCTTGCCAACTGGATCATCAATCTCGAGTATGCGCAGTCCGAGCAGGGCTAGCCTTATGCCTAGCACTTGCCCAGCGCAAATGTGCCCGTGGGCTTGTTCCGCATCACGCAAATACTCATCGAAGGATTTCACAGGCGATATTCTTCAGAACAGATTGGATTTACTTCCGGCGCCAGCGGATGCCGTCTTTTGTAATTTCCACGATCACGCCGGCTTCGGTTAATTCAGCCCGCAACGCATCCGACGCCTTGAAATCCCGCGCCTTCCGCGCCGACCCCATCTGCGCAATTTTCGCTTCGATGTCCGCGTCCGAAAGCTCGCCCGACTGCAATGCCTGGCGCAACTCCTCGCTGATGTCCTTGTCGCGGCCTTCCGTCAGCGCCCAATCCAAAACTCGCTTCATCTTCGGAACATCATCGTCATCGAGCACTGCGAAAATGTCATCGAACTTTTTCAGGACCTCAAGAAGCGCGGGAACGTCATCCTTCTTGACCCCTCCCGTATCGAACGCGGCATTAGCCTGACGCACCATCTCGAAAATCGCCGCTTGGGCCTGCGCGGTATTGAGATCGTCCTCAAGCGCGGCCCGCATTCGATTCTCGGTCTCCATGGCGAGTTTTTGTATTTCGGGATTCGACCCGGCTTGAAAATTGGAAGACGTCAGACGCAGCCGGAAATTCCGCAACCGATCCACCGAAACCGCTGCCTGCTTCAGACCGTCGAACGTGAAGTTCAACTGGTTTCTATACGGCACCGAAGTCAGCAAATAACGCAGCGACGACGGCTTGTGTCCTTTCAGTACCAGATCGCGTAGGGTAAAGAAGTTGCCCAGGCTCTTCGACATCTTCTCGCCTTCGACGAGCAAAAATCGCGCATGGAACCAGAAATTGGCAAATGTTTTTCCGGTCAGCGATTCCGATTGCGCAATCTCGTTTTCATGGTGGGGGAAAATCAAGTCCTCTCCACCGGCATGCAAATCGAAAGTCTCACCCAACTCCGCCATCGACATCACTGAACATTCCAGATGCCAGCCCGGACGTCCCGCACCGATCGACGTCTCCCACGACGCCTCGCCCGGTTTCGGCGCCTTCCACAACGCAAAGTCGCGGGCGCTGTCTTTGTCGTATTCATCGACCTCAACCCGAGCGCCGTCCTGCATTCCTTCGAAGTCCTTTTTGGAAAGCTTGCCGTACTGCGGAAACTTGGCGATGCGGAAGTAATACGATCCGTCTTCGGTTCGGTAAGCGACCCCTTTTTCCGCCAACTTTTTTACGAAATCGCCCATCTCCGGAATGTGCTCCGTGGCGCGAACCAGATACGGTTGCTCGATGTTGATTAACGCGGAATCTTCCAGAAATGCTTTCTCGTACTTGGCGGTGTATTGCTGCACTGTGACGCCATCTCTCGCCGAATTCCGGATGATCTTGTCGTCGACGTCCGTAATATTCATGACGTACTGCACGTCGTAACCACTCTGCCGCAAAAAACGCCGCAGCAAATCGACGGCTACGAATGTGCGAAAGTTTCCGATATGACCGTAGTCGTACACCGTTGGCCCGCAGGCATACATGCGTACCTGGTTGGCGCGAATCGGGCGAAACTCCTCAACCCGCGCGGACATTGTGTTGAACAGGCGAAGGGCCATAGATGACGTTCTGCACGAAAGACGAACTTACGATTCTAGGGGGCAGTAAGAAAGTCGGTCAAATCCTGAGGTCATCGATTAGCGCGCTGAACTTGGGGCAGGCGGCAAAGCATGCGTATGTGCCCGCAAACGCCTCTGCACCAGAATGACGTAATGCAAGGCAGAGATAATAGTGAAGAGGAAGGTAGCTCGCAGAAATTCCACTCGCGCAATCCAAATCCATCGGGCCGCATTCACTTCGTGCAGCAGCACAAAAAACACAGCGCTGATCTGCGAGAACGTATTGGCCTTGCCGAAGATGCTGGGGCGAAAATCGCGCAAGCCGGCAATCGCAAACAACACCGCACTCGCAGCAAGTATGGAAATATCGCGGCTGAACACCACAACCGTGTACTTCCACTGAATCTTGTGCAGAATGGAAAGCACCAGAAACATCGTGCTCAGCAGCAATTTGTCGGCAATCGGGTCGAGATACTGCCCCAGCATAGTTTGCTGATGCAGCGTGCGTGCCAGCAGTCCGTCCAGTCCATCGCTGAACCCCGCAATGACGAACACCACCAGTGCCCATAAATAATGTCCGTCCACCAGATGAATCACGATGAACGGGACAAAAATCATCCGCAGCAGCGTGAGTTGATTCGGCGCGGTGAAGATTTGCGAAAGCTTCACGCACGCTCCTCAAGAACCCGCTGCGATAGCTTCTCTGGGTTCTCGTCCGGCGTCAGAACATCGCCCGGCGCTCGGCCGGTTTTGCTGAGGAAGCGCTGCGAAAGCGACGGCAAATTCCCGTCGGGAAGGTCCAGTTCCACGCGTTCAATCCGATGCATCGGGAAGAACACAACTGCCGGTGTGAAGGGCTCTCCATCTCGTACCATGACCGTCAAATCTTCAAACGAAGCTAATTCGGCGCCGCTCAAGCTCAATCCCTCGGCGGCGAGCGCCAGAATCATTCCCCAGAATTTTTCGCGCGGATTGCTGAGCGTGACAATAACTATCGCTCCCGGCACAAACGGGCCGCCTAATCTCGCGTCGGTGGTTGAGCCAGACTTCGAACGCTTACCCTTCACGCAAAGATTGTCGCCGGGAGCCCGACGGATTGCAACCATCCTGCCGCGTTGCGTAAAGCCCCGCCCAGTCGCCGTTTGCCGGAATCGCAGGTTGCCCGTTAAAATTGAAGGCACCGTCTGTATGTAGGCCCGTAGCTCAGTTGGTCCAGAGCGCTTCCTTGACACGGAAGAGGTCGATGGTTCGAATCCATTCGGGCCTACCATCGTTTTCATCCACCTCGACCCATCCCAAAGTTGCCGTTACTCATTCGACTCGCCCTCGATTCTTCCGGGAGATCGCTTCGCCGCCCGTCCCATCTAGTTGAAACCCCGAAAGATGGTTGGTCCCTGTACAACCGTAACCAGCACCGCGAGCGGATTCGGCATCAAAATAGGGGATGCGGAGAGGGCCCAAACAAGGCGTCTGCCATGCTATTTTTGGTCTTCTTCTGTTTGCCCGTTACGCCGACGCGCAAGTTCACCCCGCGAAGGCCGATTCAGCTACGGCAAAGCCGCAACGATCTACTCGCAGCAAGACTCTCACTGCGGAGGATCGCTCGACGGTAATTGCCACCGCTATCCATTCCAAGAGGCTGCGATACACCGGTCATGATTGCTCTCATCTGGTCCACGCCATCTACGAGAGCGCCGGTTTCCCATACAGCTACGCAAGTTCAGAGGACCTGTATGCAGGAGTGGATCACTTTCAGCGAGTTTCATATCCTCAACCGGGAGATCTGATCGTGTGGCATGGCCACGTCGGAATCGTGACTCGTCCCTCGCAACACGCGTTTTTCAGTTTCCTGAGCAACGGACCTGCGGTTGACGACTACCATAGCCGCTATTGGCGAACTCGAGGTCAGCCGCGATTTCTGCGCTATGTGAAAACGCAGGAATGTTCCACGTGCGCTGTCGCTCGGAACTCACGATGAGATCCACTACTACTTGCGAGGTTGTTGGTTCTGATCTGGCTTAGCCAAATCGAGACCAAAGTCAGGATGCTCATATGTACCCGCGATCCCGAGTGATGAAGAGATGGTTCGCCGCGAGTGAGAGCGGGAGCTGTCCCCGCAAGTGCCTGCATGCGTATCCAGAATCGTCATGATGCTCTCCGCGACTTCTTCGTTGACGAGGCGTGGCCCAGCGTTGCCCTCTTTGCTGACGCGCGCGGTTTTCTCCGGTCAGCCGCCATCTTGCGCCGCCTTTTGGAGATCTTTCGGGGTGCAGCAATTTCATTCGGTTTCGAATCAATCCCCGTTATGCTTGCCAATTTTCCGGCCGCAAGTCCGATCGTGCGAGCTACCGACGTCAAGATGGAAGACGATGATTTTCGTTAGATTGCCATGGCATCCTCTCGGTCGAGCCAACAAAAACGAAGTCCCGGCGATCTGCCGGGACTTCAATTTCCAACGCTGACAACTAGGAAGCACGACGCTGCTTGTCCCGATTCTCATCTTCCAGATCGTCGTTTTGTCCCTGACCGCCCTTCTTCTGACCGGGCTGTTGGCCCGTCTGGCCGCTCTGCTGGCCGCCCTGACGGTTCTGCTGTCCCTGCTGTCCTGATTGCTGTCCGAATTGACCGCCCTGCTGCTTGTCTTTCGTTTCGTCTGACATGAGATAGTTCTCCCTTTGTGTGCACATCATGGTGCACACAAGATTCGAGTACTTCGCTTAGTTGCCCGGCGTGAAGCGAAGGTTGGGGAACATTGCAGGATCTGAGACGAACTCAACCTGTGGATATCGCATGGTCTATTCGGAACCGACTACCTGAATCGCGGGAGATGCGTTCGGCGTGAACGCCCGCAACTTTTCAACTTCTTCTCTGGTTTTTTCCCAGGCATCGGGCTTGCTCTTGGTCGCGATGGGGGCACTCGGATCGCCGTAGAACGCCAGAATGTTTTCACGCAGGGATGGTGTCACTTCAATAAAGTCGCTCTTCGACAGTTGATCCAGCAGATGAGCGTACGCATTGTCTGTGAGCCTGTACTCGCCGGCATGCGTGACCTTGCCGGTATCGAAGTCGGTGTTAACCAGATGAAGGTTGTCGTGCGATGCTTCCGTCAGCAATTGACGATACTTGTCGAGTGTGTGGTTGACACTCGCGATGTATAGATCTTCAGTCTTCTGCGTCGGAATTTTGAAATCGAGCGCCCTAAATGGGCCAACCTTCGGAACTGCTTTCAAGACGAACGCAAGCAAGCGTGTTCCGAACCCGGGCTTGCGGTATCCCTTGCCCCACTCTTTTTGGTAAGCCGTGCGCGAAAGGTTATAGCGAAATTTGCGAGCATTGAAATTCGGAGTCTCCGCTACCAACTCCTTTTTTCGGGCTACCAGCGCCACCCGCGTCATCTCGGGGATGATTTTGCTGATCGCACGCCGAAAGGTTCCGATCGCGAGGTCCTCCTTCGACAACACGTCGCTCAGCGGCATGCCGTAGGTATCCTGAAACGCACGCTCCAGCACAGGTTTCGAAATCTCAAACCCGATGAAATCGTGATAGCGGTCAGAGGTGTAACGGTTTTTCGCTACTTGGGTTACGTCGAATCCGAACTCCGTCCGGATATGCGCCTTTGGATCATCCTCGTACGTCACTTCTTTCCCAAACTTCTTGCGCAACTTCGGAAACTGCAGTGCCACGGCCTGATTGACGACGGGGTGTCCCACGTTGTCTGACGCATAGTGCGCCAGGGCCCCCAGCGCAAATGCATATTCATCGAGATCGTTCGCGTCATTGACGAGGTTGACAATGAAGTCTCCGCTGCGGACGTAGTGGGTCAGGTCGCTGAAATACTTGTTGCCGAATGGGTAGTAGCCCATGTCTTGAATCAAGGATCCGCCGTAGGCGAAAGCATGGGCCTTCTTGAGGTCTTCGGGCGTCGCCCGCGGGAATCGTTTCAACAGGCGCGGTTGAATGTCGTCTTTCCACAAAAGATCGACAATCTCCTCGTGAGTCAGCACCGAATACGCTGAGCACACTTCCGGCGAACTTAAGCAATAGCTAAAAAGAATAACGACGACGACGAGGATGTCTAGCGGTTTCTTCATGTTGGCCGTGGTGTGGGACCTGGTATCCAAGCCGGAACATCGCCTACCCATCGCCAGAATGGATCTGTGCAGCAATGCTTAGTTGCTGGCACGGACGCAGGGTTGCTTTCGATTGCATCCATCGATCGCTCGTGAACGTTTGCGTAGAGTTATCAGCTGAAAATACAGCCATATAGAACGTCGCCTACCAGATGCCCGGTAATGACATCGCCTCAGCGCGAAGTTACGCTCTCTGTTGTTACTGGGAATGTGTCCCCGGTCGAGAGTTCATCTCGAATTTTGGAGGAACTGGAATGAGTATCTGGACGATCTTATTTGTAATTTTGTTAATCGCCTGGATCAGCGGCTTCACTGTGTTTCATGTCGCGGGCGGCTTGATTCACCTGTTGTTGGTTTTCGCTGTCATTTCGTTGATCTTGCATTTTGTAATGGGAAGAAGCGCGGCCTGACGACGATTCGTCATCATGGAAGCGATATGAGACTGTGAGGCAGCAAAGCTTTTCCGCTGCCTCCGCAGATCTGAAAGGACGAGTCATGAACAAGACGATGAGGTTTTTGATGAGAACCGCATTGAACCTGATGGACCAGTATTCCGATCAACTCGATCGGGCGTCCGATCGTGTTTCCGACATGGTCGATCGAGGACGAGATATGGTGGACCGCGGTAAAGAAATGATCTACCCCCCGGATCACACTCTGCGAAACGTTCTCAGTTTTGCCGCTGGAGTGGGCCTGGGAATCGGGGCTGGTTTGTTGCTCGCTCCGTCGAGCGGAAACGAATTGCGCCAGTCCATCAAAGACCGCGTGCGGGGAATCGACGCGGCATAGTCACCAAAACAATAAAGCAAATAGACCTCTGATCGCCGCCGCAATGTTTCGCGGCGGCATATTTTTGTTCGCCACAGCGGCAGGACCCAAGAAAGTTTTCAATAGAAATAAAGAAGGGCAACCGTGAGGGTCGGAATGTCGCTTGCGCGACGCTAACCCATGGCTGCCCTTGAACCTTACAAAATAATCGTACGCAGACGTCGGAATGCGAGCAATACAGCGAACGCCTGAGCGATCCTACTCTTCTCGCGCGTAATAGCCCGTCTTCGCACGCGCTTGGAGGTAGGCGAGTTTTCGCGGCAATCTGAGCTTCACCCGCTTGCGCGCCGCAGGGTTCGATCCACAGGGATATTCATCGCTTCCACCACAGTAAGCTGGGCGCGCTGCCGAATCTTCTCGACTGCTTCGGTGAGAGTAGTTGCAATCGTGTCGCTGCAACCCGCGCCAATCCTCTCTTGCGCTTTCGCTTCCCCCCCGGTGAAATTCCACAGCCCGACGATTACCTTGATTCCGGGGAATGCCGCGTTCAATCGCTTGCACATAGCGCGAGCCTGCCCCACGGCAAACGGCGGCAGCGCGGAGACACAAGCAATCTGTATGTCGCTTTTAGCAATGGACTTAAACATTTCACGAATGGATCCTGTGGAAACGTAAGTTGCGCGGTGCCCGCCCAGCCGCAACAGTTGCGCCAGCATCATGGCCACCAATTCGTCGGCCTCATCGCGCGCTGGCACGCAAACGATTCCCGGCAAGTCCAGGCGTACGGCGGGCGGCCGGGTTCTCTCTTTCCCTTCCGCCGCCAGGGCTTCTGCCGCCTGCCGCTCGAATCGCTCGCCTAGATCGTCGATGATCTCCCGAGTATTCTGCGACAAGTTATCGGCGACCTTTTCGTCAATGATCTCGCTGTGTCGATCTTGTTCCGCCAGCGCCAAAGCCGGAACGACCACGGATTCATAAAAGTTCTCCAATGGCTTATCGGCCAGATAGCTCTCGGCTATATTCCTGGCATCGTCGGCGTCCATGGCCAGCAGCCGTTGGTAGAAGCGTTCCTGAGGTTCGAGGACAGGTTCATCCCCAAGCACCACTTCCAGAAAGTCGAGTCGCGGGATATAACGGCCCGCGAGCATCAGACATAGCGTGAGAGGCGTGGAGAGGATCAATCCCACCGGCCCCCACAGCACCGTCCAAAAGACCGCAGCCACCAGGATCGCGAGCGACGATATTCCGGTATGAACTCCGTAAATCCAGGGCTCGAGAAAATTCCCCGTCACGATCTCGAGGACCGCGAAGACGGCGAACGCCAGAAGCGCATGCTTCCATCCTGGGAAAACCGCCAGCGCGAGCGTGACGGGAAAGGCCGCCGCGATCAGCGTGCCAACGTACGGAACAAAGCGGAGCAGTGCCGCAAGTGCTCCCCACAGCAATGGGTGCGGCACTCCGATGACAAGCAGGCCGAGACCGAACAGACCCCCAAAACAGATGTTCACCAACAATTGCATCCACAGATAACGGCTCAGGCGGCTGCTGGCCTCGTCCAGAGCCTGCGTCATTACGTGGAGCCGCCCCTGCCCTCCGAGGCGTATCAAGCGATTGCGAAGATCCTCCTGCTTGATCAGGATGAATGCGGTGAAGATGACCACGATTGCGGTGGTTTCGATTGGTCCAGCCAGGGGACCGAGAAGGCTACCAATATCCTGAAAAAAGTTGGAAGGCGGCGCTGTGACTTGCACGGGGACCGGCCGCTCCCCATGCATCCCCGATCGATCGCGCTCCCCCTGCCTTTCTTCCGTGATGGAGAGTTCCTTGTTCAACTCGCGAACAGTTGCGGTCGCCTGGCCTAGGGCGCCGGACTTCGGTCTGCGGATCGAACTGACTTTTTCTTGGAGATTCGACTTGTAATCCCCAACATGCGCCATAATCTCCACGAGTTGATTCGTGACGACCCATCCCAGTGCAACGCTGAGCGCAAGGCAGAGTGTCAAGACGATCAGGACGGAGGGCACGCGCCCCAACCGTGTTCGTTGTAACAGACTGACCAAGGGCGCAAGGACAAACGCCAGTACCAGCGCCAGTGCCAGGGGAATAAAAATCTGGCGGCCAAAATACAGCATCGCAATCGCGAGCGCAACCGCGATAAACGTCGATGACCGTGAGGAAGTCGCAGGGGAGTTCGAGGAACCAATCAATCATGCCCTCCAGCCCGAATGCCGCATTGGCGCGTTCCTCGCAGAACCAATTTCAGGATTTCTGAAGAGAATAGGGGCGCCCGACACAACTGCCCATCGGGTGCCCTATCTACTTGATTTACGGAATTTCTGTACTCAGCGAAGCCGACTGTTAGGTCCGGCGTATTAGGTCCGGCGTTGCTCCTGCCGCGCGAGCGCGGCAGCCGCCTGACGCGTGCGGCCCGGCGGTCCATACTTGCCTGTGATTGCATTCCAGCGAATGCGCGCCATTTCCATGACCATGCGGGTGCCATCGGCTAACGGATTGATTCTCGTCCGTTCGTCATGCCCCCACACCACCGGCACTTCGGCAATCTTGAAGCCCGCCCGCTGCGCCAGGAAGAGAATCTCGGGATCGAATCCCCATCCCTCGATCCGTTGCATCGGGAAGAGTTCCTGCGCCGCGTTCCGGCGAAACGCTTTAAAGCCACACTGCGTATCCTTGAAATCCAGGCGGAGAAGCACGCGCAACAAGCCATTAAAGACCCTGCCCAGAACTTGTCTCGCCACGGATTGCCTCTGCGTCTGCAATTCCGATTTCAGCCACCGCGACCCAATCGCGATATCAGCGCCGTTTTCAAGCGCGCAGAAAAGTTTGCTTGCTTCTTCAATCGGAGAAGACAAGTCTGCGTCGGTAAACAGGATGAAGGCTCCGCGTGCGTTCAGCACTCCATTGCGCACGCTATAGCCTTTCCCGCGATTGCCCGGGTTCTCCAGCAAGCGAAGCCTTTCGTTCTCGCGGGCGTATTGCCGGGCGATCTCCGCCGTATTGTCCTTCGAACCATCATTCACGACGATGACCTCGGCATCCCAATCTTGCTGACGGACAAAGGTTAAAACGCGTTCCAGGCTGGCGCCCAGGCGGGCGCTTTCGTTGTATGCAGGAATAACGATCGAAAAAAACGGATTCAAGCCTACTTCTCTTTTCTAGCGTCCAGAACTCCAGCATCAACGAAGAACTGGCGACTAAGGGTATGCCTTCCGCAGCTTAGAGATGGAAATGGCCGCCGGGGTTGTGGCGCAAAAGCCGGATCCAGCGCCGTTCTACCAGCCCTCTTCTCGACAGGTTAGGTCTAGTCGTTCGCGCCTCCTCGCCTACAGGAAAGACCTTAGGGAAAGGCCATTCCTCTTTGTGATACGAATTCAGGGGTTAGGGGTTCAATTGTAGGCGGCGACTCGTGGATGTCGTCGTGTGCGAAGTTTCTGAAGTTGCGCGCTCCCCTTTTGCTCGTAGAAATCACCTGTGTTCAGTTCGAAAGTGAATTCTGGTCCGCGCCACTGCAGACCAACCTGACTGTCCTTTAGTCGGAGGGACAATGAAACGATCCAACCTTCAAGAGCCGTCCGCGACCGGCACGCTTGAGAACGGCAATGGTCCTGGCGGTAACGGCACTCTTCCCGCCGCGAAAAACGGATCTCGCAACGGAAAAGGAAAAACCGCGGACGCCTCCATCGACCTGACGGTGATCCTCACCAGCCTGCAATGTATGCGCGATGGCGATTTCACCGTTCGCCTGCCCGGTACCTGGGTCGGCCTTGCCGGCAAGATCGCCGATACCTTCAACGATATCGTTGCAGCCAACCAGCACATGTCGCAGGAACTCGATCGCGTCGGCCAGTCTGTCGGCAAGCAGGGCAAGACCCGCGAGAGAGCACGCTTCCACGAGTCACGCGGCGCGTGGGGCGAGATGGAAGTTTCGGTGAATACCCTGGTCGAGGATCTGCTCCGTCCGACCGCCGAAGTCACGCGAGCCATCGCGGCCGTCGCCCAAGGCGATCTGACGCAAACGGTCCGTCTCGACGTCGACGGCCGCCCCCTGGAAGGAGAGTTCCTTCGTTCCGCCAACCTTGTCAACACGATGATTCAGCAGTTGGGCGTGTTCACCGCCGAAGTTACACGCGTGGCTCGTGAAGTCGGTACCGAAGGCAAACTCGGTGGACAAGCGCTGGTCCCTGACGTTGCCGGAACCTGGAAAGACCTCACCGACAACGTCAACCTGATGGCCAGCAACCTGACCGGCCAAGTCCGAAACATCGCAGAAGTCGCAACCGCCGTGGCCAGTGGCGACTTGTCGCGCAAAATCACGGTCGACGTGCGCGGCGAAATTCTGCAGCTCAAAGAAGCCATCAATACGATGGTCGATCAGCTCCGTTCGTTCGCCTCCGAAGTCACCCGCGTAGCCCGCGAAGTCGGAACCGACGGCAAACTCGGTGGACAGGCCGTGGTCCCTGGCGTCGCAGGAACCTGGAAAGATCTCACCGACTCTGTCAACGCCATGGCCGGAAACCTCACGGCCCAAGTCCGAAACATCGCCGAAGTAACCACCGCCGTAGCTCGCGGCGACTTATCCCGCAAAATCACCGTCGACGTCAAAGGCGAAATTCTCGAACTCAAAGACACCATCAACACGATGGTGGACCAGCTCAACGCGTTCGCCGGAGAAGTGACCCGCGTGGCCCGCGAAGTCGGAACCGAAGGCAAACTTGGCGGCCAGGCGCAGGTGCCCGGCGTCGGTGGTACCTGGAAGGATCTCACCGACAACGTCAACTTCATGGCCTCGAACCTCACCGGCCAGGTAAGAAACATTGCCGAAGTCGCAACGGCCATCGCTAGTGGCGACTTGTCGCGCAAGATCACGGTCGACGTCCGCGGCGAAATTCTCCAGCTCAAAGAAACGCTCAACACCATGGTGGACCAGCTCAACCGGTTCGCCGGAGAAGTCACGCGCGTCGCTCGCGAAGTAGGAACTGAAGGCCGCCTCGGCGGTCAGGCCAACGTGCCCGGTGTCGCCGGAACGTGGAAAGATCTCACCGACTCCGTCAACTCCATGGCCGGCAACCTCACCGGTCAGGTCCGAAACATCGCCGAAGTCACCACGGCTGTGGCACGCGGCGACTTATCCCGCAAAATCACGGTCGATGTGAAGGGCGAAATTCTCGAACTCAAGAACACCATCAACACGATGGTGGACCAGCTCAACGCCTTCGCAGGCGAAGTCACTCGCGTGGCCCGCGAAGTCGGTACGGAAGGCAAACTCGGAGGTCAGGCCCAGGTGCCCGGTGTCGCCGGAACCTGGAAGGATCTCACCGACAACGTCAACTTCATGGCTTCGAACCTGACGGGTCAGGTGCGAAACATCGCCGAAGTGGCGACCGCCGTGGCCCGCGGCGACTTGTCGCGCAAAATCACGGTCGACGTCAAAGGCGAAATTCTCGAACTCAAAGACACCATCAACACGATGGTGGACCAACTCCGTTCGTTCGCTTCCGAAGTCACCCGCGTGGCCCGCGAGGTCGGCACAGACGGCAAACTCGGCGGACAAGCCGTCGTCCCCGGCGTCGGTGGAACCTGGAAAGATCTCACCGACTCCGTGAACTCCATGGCCAGCAACTTAACCGGCCAGGTGCGAAACATCGCCGAAGTCTCGACGGCCATTGCCAGCGGTGACTTGTCCAAGAAGATCACAGTCAACGTCAGCGGCGAGATTCTCCTCCTCAAAGAGACCATCAACACGATGGTCGACCAGCTCAACGCGTTCGCCGCCGAAGTCACGCGCGTCGCTCGCGAAGTCGGATCGGACGGCAAGCTCGGCGGCCAAGCTCAGGTGCCCGGTGTCGCCGGAACCTGGAAAGATCTCACCGATAACGTCAACTTCATGGCCTCGAACCTCACAGGTCAAGTGCGAAACATCGCCGAAGTCACGACGGCCGTGGCTCGCGGCGACTTATCGCGCAAAATTACCGTCGACGTAAAAGGCGAAATTCTCGAACTCAAGAACACCATCAACACGATGGTGGACCAGCTCAACGCGTTCGCCGGCGAGGTTACCCGCGTGGCCCGCGAAGTCGGTACGGACGGCAAACTCGGCGGTCAGGCCCAAGTGCCCGGAGTCGCCGGAACCTGGAAAGATCTCACCGACAACGTCAACTTCATGGCTTCGAACCTGACGGGCCAGGTGAGAAACATCGCGGAAGTCGCCACCGCCATCGCAAACGGCGACTTGTCAAAGAAAATTACGGTCGACGTCCGTGGCGAAATTCTGCAGCTCAAAGAAACCCTCAACACGATGGTTGAGCAGTTGCGCTCCTTCGCCGCTGAAGTGACGCGCGTCGCTCGTGAAGTCGGTTCCGAAGGCCGCCTCGGCGGACAAGCCAACGTCCCTGGCGTCGCCGGAACGTGGAAAGATCTCACCGACTCCGTCAACGCGATGGCCGGAAACCTCACCGGTCAAGTCCGAAACATCGCTGAAGTGACGACGGCCGTCGCCCGCGGCGACTTGTCCCGCAAAATCACGGTTGACGTCAAAGGCGAAATTCTGGAACTCAAAAACACCATCAACACGATGGTCGACCAACTCAACGCGTTCGCGGCCGAAGTCACACGCGTGGCGCGCGAAGTCGGCACCGACGGAAAACTCGGCGGACAGGCCCAGGTGCCCGGTGTGGCCGGAACCTGGAAGGATCTCACCGACAATGTCAACGTTATGGCCGCCAACCTGACCGAACAAGTCCGCGGCATCGTCAAAGTCGTGACCGCCGTCGCCAACGGCGATCTCACTCAGAAGCTCACGGTGAATGCCAAGGGCGAAGTCGCTGCCTTGGCCGAAACCATCAACAACATGACGGGAACGCTCGCCACCTTTGCCGACCAGGTAACCACGGTCGCCCGCGAAGTCGGCGTCGAAGGCCGTCTCGGCGGACAGGCCAACGTTCCCGGCGCCTCCGGAACCTGGAAGGATCTCACTGGCAACGTCAATCTCCTTGCCGACAACCTCACGAACCAGGTCCGCGCCATCGCAGAAGTCGCAACCGCCGTGACCAAGGGTGACCTGACTCGATCGATTCAGGTCGAAGCCAGCGGCGAAGTCGCAGAGTTGAAAGACAATATCAACACGATGATTGACAACCTGCGCCTCACCACCGACCGCAACACTGAGCAGGACTGGCTCAAGACCAACCTCGCTCGCTTTACCGGCATGTTGCAAGGTCAACGCGATCTGGCGACAGTGGGACGCATGTTGCTCTCCGAGCTAGCTCCACTGGTCAATGCGCAACAAGGCGTGATTTACCAGATGGAGAGCGAAGAGACGGCCAGCATGGTCATGTTGTCCGCGTTCGCCGACGATGGTGAAACCGGCCATCTCCGCCGCGTCCGCCTCGGCGAAGGTTTAGTCGGCCAGGTCGCAGCCGAAAAGCGCCGCATGCTGATTACCGATCTGCCCGAAAGCACAGTCTCGATTCGCTCGGGCCTATTCCAGGCAAAACCGCAAAACGTGATCGTTCTGCCGGTCCTTTTCGAAGACCGCGTGAAAGCTGTCATTGAACTGGCATCGCTCAGCGTCTTTACGGCTTCTCACTTGGCCTTTCTCGAACAACTTACGGCCAGCATCGGAATCGTGCTCAACAGTATTGAAGCCACCATGCAGACCGAAGGCTTGTTGAAGCAATCGCAGCAGTTGGCTGCCGAACTGCAAACCCAGCAGAAAGAGTTGCAGCAGACCAACGAGCAGTTGGCGCAAAAGGCGCAACAGCTCGCCGAGCAGAACGTCGAAGTCGAACGTAAGAACCAGGAAATTGAGCAGGCCCGCCGCGCTCTGGAAGAGAAGGCCAAAGAACTCGCCCTCACTTCCAAGTACAAATCCGAATTCTTGGCCAACATGTCGCACGAGTTGCGTACGCCGCTCAACAGCATTCTGGTGCTCGGCCAGCAGCTCAGTGAGAATCCTGACCATAACCTCACTCCCAAACAAGTCGAATTCGCCCGCACCATCCACGGCGCCGGAACCGACTTGCTCAACCTGATCAGCGACATTCTCGATTTGTCGAAGATCGAATCCGGAACGGTGTCGGTTGAAGCCGAAGAAGTCTTCTTCTCCAACCTGCTCGAAATGGTGGGTCGCCCCTTCCGTCACGAAGCCGAGAATCGCAAACTTGCTTTCGAGGTGACGACGGATCCGCATCTCACCCGCAGCCTGGTTACCGACTCCAAGCGCTTGCAGCAGGTCTTGAAGAACCTCCTCTCAAACGCATTCAAGTTCACCGAGCACGGTTCAGTCAGACTCTCCGTATCGGTCGCCAAGAAGGGATGGAGCGAAGATCACCCGATTCTCGGTGGCGCCGCCTCGATTGTTGCCTTCGAGGTCGCCGACTCCGGCATCGGTATCGCTCCCGACAAGCAACGCATCATCTTCGAGGCCTTCCAACAGGCAGACGCCAGCACCAGTCGTAAGTACGGCGGTACCGGACTCGGTTTGGCCATCAGCCGAGAGTTGGCCAGCCTGCTCGGGGGAGAAATTCAGCTGCGCAGTACTCCCGGTCAAGGTAGCGTTTTCACCCTGTACTTGCCTCAGACGTACGTTGGACCATCCGCCTCGAAGCTTACAGGCGATGGCAGCAGCCCTGCGGCGCACAGGCCGTTGCAGTTGGCGAGCATCGTGGTCTCGGAGCATCCGGTCGAGCAAATTGCCGACGACCGCGACAATCTGAGTCCCAACGATCCCGTGTTACTCATCGTCGAGGACGATCCGCATTACGCGCGCGTGTTGTGCGACCTGTCTCGCGATAAGGGATTCAAAGTCCTCGTCGCTCTGCGCGGTGCGGACGCGTTATCGTTGGCCCGCGAGTTCCATCCCTCTGCCGTCTCGCTCGACGTCTTCCTGCCCGACATGCTGGGCTGGACGGTTCTCAACCATCTGAAGCAGGATCCGGCCACCCGTCACATTCCGGTGCAAATGCTGACGCTCGATGAAGATCGTCATCACGGACTCGCGCGAGGCGCATTTGCCTTTGTCACGAAGCCGACGAAGCCCGAGGAATTGGAGGCGGCCCTTACCCGTATCAAGGAGTACTCGACTCCGCGTCGTAAGCGGCTGCTGATCGTGGAAGACAATCCGGCAGAACAATTGAGTATTCGCGAGCTGTTGGGTAACAACGACATCGATCTAACGGTCGCGGCCACGGGAAATGAAGCTCTCGACATGGTGACGCGCGAATCTTTCGACTGTGTGGTCCTCGATCTGCGTTTGCCTGACATGACCGGCTTCGACATTCTCGAGCGCATGCTCGACATCCCTGAAGTCTGCGATCTGCCAGTCGTAGTCTTCACCGGCAAAGAGCTGTCGCCGGAGGAAGATGCTCGCCTTCACACCCTGGCCCGTAGCGTTGTGGTCAAAGGAGTAGAGTCTCCAGAGCGCTTGCTCGACGAGACGGCTCTCTTCCTGCATCGCGTCGTCGCCGACCTGCCCTCGGAAAAGCAACGCATGCTCGACCGGCTGCATCGGTCTGACGAAGCTCTGATCGGCAAAAAGGTGCTCGTCGTTGACGACGACATGCGCAACATCTTCGCCCTCAGCAGTGTTCTGGAACGACGAGGCATGCGCGTCCTCACTGCCGGAACCGGCCGCGAGGCGATCTCCATGCTGGAGTCGACTCCCGACGTCGCGATCGTCTTGATGGACATCATGATGCCCGAGATGGATGGATACGCCACCATGCAAGTCATCCGGCAGAACCCATCCTTCCGCCGTCTGCCCATCATCGCGCTGACTGCGAAAGCTATGAAAGGAGACCGTGAAAAGTGCTTGGAGGCAGGTGCATCAGAATATCTGGCCAAGCCGGTGAACACCGAACAATTGCTGTCTGCATTGAGAATGTGGTTGCACCGTTAAAGTGAGGCTGTCGAATTCGAGCACGATGAAGATCTCAAAACATTCATGAGCCCGTCCGAAAAAGTAAATATCCTCATGGTCGACGACCAGCCCGGCAAGTTGCTGAGCTACGAGGCCATTCTCGGCGACCTGGGAGAAAACCTCATTAAGGCGATGTCGGCCAAGGAGGCGCTTGAGAAATTGCTCAAGCACGATGTCGCCATCGTGCTAATGGACGTCAGCATGCCCGATATCGATGGTTTTGAATTGGCCGAGATCATCCGGCAGCACCCGCGATTTCAAAAGACCGCGATTATTTTCGTCTCTGCCGTTCATCTGACGGACCTCGACCGGCTCAAGGGATATCAGCACGGTGCAGTCGACTACCTTTCCGTTCCCGTTGTTCCTGAAGTCCTGCGCGCCAAGGTCAGGGTGTTCGCGGAACTGCATCGCAAGAACCTCCAGTTGGCTCGCCTCAACAGCGAACTCGAACAACGCGTCGTCGAGCGGACTCAGGAACTTGAACTGAAAGCTGTTGCTCTCGAGCAACTCAACCGCGATCTCGCCCAGAGGAATCTCGAGCTCGACGCTATCGTCCATACCGCGCCCGACATCATCTTTAGCCGAAGGTCCGACGGTTCGCGCGACTACATCAGCAGCCGCTTTTATGACTACACCGGCGCGGCTCTCGATTCCGCCGTTGGTCTGGGCTGGCTCGAGTACATGCATGCCGACGACCGCGAGCGCAGTCTGCAGCAATGGCTGCGATGCGTCGAAACCGGCCAGCCTTACGAATCGGAATATCGCCTGCGCCGTGCCGATGGCGCTTACCGCTGGTTCCGCGCTCGCGCCGTGCCCCTCCGTGAACCCAACGGGAACATCTCGAAATGGTATGGAACCTGTTCCGACATTCACGACAGCAAACTGCTCGAACAATCTATTCGCGACAATGCCAGCGAATTGGAAAGAATGGTCGACATTCGCACGATGGAACTGCGGCGTCTCTCCAGCCGCCTCATGACCCTTCAAGATGAAGAGCGCCGTAGAATCGCCCGCGAAATTCACGACGGCCTCGGTCAGGAACTTGCCGCCGCCAAGATGATTCTCGATGGGATTCTCGCTAAGGATGCTTCCCCGACCATGCGCCAGGCGGCGGTGGATGCCAGCGAGTTAGTCGATCGCGCGATCAAGCAGGTTCGAACCATCTCGCATTTACTGCACCCGCCATTGCTCGATGAAGTTGGGCTCGTGTCGGCGCTGCGCTGGTACCTGGAAGGACTCTCGGAGCGCAGCGGCATCGAGGTTCAGTTGGATGTCGACCCGCCCGATCTAGGTCGGCTGCGGCCTGAATTGGAGACTGCGATTTTCCGGATCATCCAGGAAGCGCTGACCAACATGTTCCGTCATTCCGGCGCTCGCAATGGATTCGTCAGCGTAAACGAGAGTGACGGCAGGGTAGTCGTTACGATTCGGGATGACGGTAAGGGAATCGAAGAGCAGGTGATTCAACTCAAACCCGACAGCGTCGGAGTGGGCATCGGCGGAATGCGGCAGCGCGTGGCCGAACTCGGTGGTCGTCTGCGCTTAGCCAATGTGAATCCCGGTACCCTCGTCGAGGTCGTGATTCCGTCGCGTCGCGAACCGATGATGGAATTACCGGTGCCAGTTCGCATCACCGAGCCAGCCTAGCTTTCCCCGCACTTGCCGGAAGCGTGCGGAGATAAGCGATTGACGATTCCGGCCTCAGGGTTCTTCCCGATTCTTCCGCACAAAACCACGGGACTATCTTCACACTCAGCGATGCCGGCGGCCATGTCCTTAAACCGCGTTTAGGGAGTGACTGCACACGGTGGCCCTCGCCGGGCCTTTGCAGTTTGACCGGCTTGGAAGCTGCCCTAGCCGCCGGACATCCACCAATTCCCTCGCATCATTACCGCCATTTCCCCACGGGCCTAAAGTCCTTAGTTGATTGTTCCCGGTCGTCTGCGCGGCGAAAGTGAAAGCTGCGATCGGAATGGGGGCGTGCATCCCCAGCTATTTCCGGTGAGTTGGTCGACCACACAAGGAGAACGAAAGCGATGAGAATTAGCAATTGCATTCCGTGGGCATCGGCACTTCTAGCAGTATCCCTGACCATAGGCTGTTCCAATCAAGCGAAAGCACCCGATGTCACCGACAACGTCCGGCAGGCGCTCGATCAGGCCGGTCTCAATGATGTGAAGGTGAGCCAGAATCGCGACAAGGGCGTCGTAACCCTATCGGGAAATGTTTCCAGCGATGACGATAAGGCACGCGCCGAATCCGTCGCCAAATCTGCGGCCGGGAATCAAGTGGTTGCCGACGAAATTGGCGTTCGCCCGAAAGGCGATGAAAGCACCGCGAAGAAAGTCGAATCCGATCTCGACTCTGGGATCGACAAGAACCTCGAGGCCATGTTGGTGGAGCACAATCTGAAAAGTGACGTTCGCTATGACGTCAACAACGGTGTCGTGACTCTGAAAGGCGATGTGCCTTCACAGACCAAGCGAGACTCGGTGCAAAAATTGGCCCAACAGGTGCCTAACGTGAAGCAAGTTGTGAACGAACTGGAAGTGAAACACCAGAAAGCCACCTCAAACAAATAACTGAAAGTTTCGATTGGCCTCTGGCAGGTCCGGAGGCCTTTTTCTTTTGGACCTTCTTCCTGAAACTTCCCGCAAAACAAAAGGCCATCCCGCGGGATGGCCTGGAAGTCTGCTCCGCACCGCTATACAGTCCGTCGACCCAAATGTGCGATCAGCGATACCAGGAACAAGATCAGGAACACCACAAACAATATCTTCGAGATGCCCGCCGCCGCCACGGCGACTCCCGTGAAGCCCAGCACGCCGGCAATCAGCGCGATAACCAGGAATACCAAAGCCCAGTAAAGCATGTGTCTCCCTCCTTGAATTTAGGACTCGATGCCGAATACTAAAAGCGCCGGTCTGACGCCGCTATCCATCGTCGGCAGTATTCGCCGCCGTAATGCTCTGTACGTTAAGGATTCCCTTTGAGAGGAGGCGGGTGCTGGTCGCTCCCAGTGGACCAGCACCCGCTTTGGGGGCGTTTTGTCGAGTAGGTTTGCAGATTAGCCGCCGAAATAATGAGTCGCAATACAGTGGAGCCTGTATGTCACCACGGAATCCGCACTACGACCGGAGATGGGGCCTCATTCGCCCTCATGGTTGATTCCCTTGGCGTTACTGCCTCTGCTGGATGGAAGAGATGAGCCGCAGCCGTTACGGTAGGTGCGCAAGGTGAATAGCAAGTGCTCGCATGAGCACAGAAACTGTGATGAGGACGAAACTAATGACTAAAGCATCTTCGGCTTTCCCGAGATTTCTGCTGGTGCTGAGCGTTTGCGCTCTCTTTGTTGGAATGGGCTGGTCGGCCGACGACAAAGACAAATCCGATATCGACAAGCGAATCGACAATGCGACCAAGGTTCTCGACGAAGTCATGGCCACCCCTGACAAAGCAATTCCTGACAAGGTGATGAGCAAGGCGAAATGCATCGCCGTAATTCCTTCGATGGTGAAGATCGCCGTCGGATTCGGCGGCAACCACGGTAAAGGCGTCGCCACCTGCCGCACGGAAAATGGCAAGTGGAGCGCTCTCGCACCGATCACCATCACTGGCGGCAGCTGGGGCCTTCAACTGGGCGGCCAGGCTGTTGATCTCATCATGGTCGTCATGAATGACAACGGTATGGAGCACATGCTCTCCGACAAATTCAAGCTGGGCGCAGATGCCTCGGCCGCCGCGGGTCCGGTCGGCCGCGATGCCGGTGCTGACACCGATATCAAGATGAAGGCGGAAGTGCTCACCTACTCCAGGGCTCGCGGACTCTTTGCCGGTGTCGATCTGAGTGGCTCTGTATTGACGCAGGACAAGGACGAGACCCGTCTTCTGTACGGCAGCTTCGAGCCTTTCGCTGACATTCTCAAGGGCAAGGTCGCCGCTACCTCCACCAGTTCGCCATTCCTGACCGCCGTGCGCAAGTACTCGGAGCAGAGCCACGAAACGAACAAGGAATCGAGCCAGAACGAAATCAACAGCAATCCGCCCGTTTCCCGGTAGTGCTTTGTCTTTAGACAGGCCCACCCGAAATGGTGGGCCTTGTCAGTCACAAGAGGTTTCAGGAAATTCGAGGAGAAGACAATGTCCACAATTCTGCTGATTATTTTGGTTCTGTTGTTACTGGGTGCGCTGCCCACCTGGCCTTACAGTCGCGCTTGGGGCTACTACCCCAGCGGCGGATTAGGCCTCGTCCTGGTCATTGTGCTAGTGCTTGTGCTCGCCGGACGACTCTGACGTGCGGAATTCAGAGTGGTGGGTTCCTAGTCCCCATCACTCTGATCTCAAGCCGAAGAAGTCACCCGAGGTAACAATTTCGCTAGGTTTTTTGAGAGTTCGTCACAACCGGTAACCAAATGTTGCGCGCCGCGTTACTTGGAAGTCACCACACCAAACCCAGCGTCGCGCCAACGCATCGAAATAGCACGACGAACCATTTGAGCGAGGAATTGGGTAATGTCGAGCCATCAGAATTCTGCCTTCAACGAACCAGTATTCCACCTCAGGCCGCCTACTGTAGTACGGTCGGTGCGCCCTCCGGTCCGTCCCATAAAGCTCGCGCCCGCGCCCGATGCGATTTGGGGCCAGTACAACAATTACCGCAGTAATGGCGTGACCATCTCCGCGATCATTCACGTTGTCGCCATCGGATTGCTCCTCAGCGGAGTCTTCGTCAGCCATCAGGTGGTTCAGCGCGTCCAACAACAGCACGTCACTCTCATCGCGCCATCTCCCGAAAGTTACGCCCTTCCGACGTCGAAGAAAGTAGTCGCAGGCGGCGGCGGTGGTGGCGATCATGACGCGATCGAAGCGCCGAAAGGACGTTTGCCGAAACTAGCCGAGACACAAATTACTCCTCCGGCGATTGTGTTACGTAACAATCATCCCAAGCTCGCTGTGGAACCATCGGTAGTTGTTCCGCCGCAAGTGAAGCTCGCGGAGAATCACGCTCCAACGCTTGGTGTTCCGACTGCTCCCGTCATGCCTTCCGCTCCGCCTTCGAACGGCACTGGTACGGGCGGTGGCATCGGATCCGGCTCTGGTGGCGGCATTGGCGTGGGTCACGGCCCGGGAGTAGGGAACGGCACCGGCGGTGGCATCGGCGGCGGTGTCTATCACGTTGGTGGTGGAATTTCCGCGCCCACCGCAATCTCGGCGCCCGACCCCGAGTACACCGAAGACGCTCGCCGCGCCAAAGCGCAAGGCACCTGCGTGCTTTGGCTGATCGTGGACTCTTCCGGCCATCCGCGCGACATTCGCGTCGTTCGCGGTTTGGGGTACGGCTTGGACGCCAAGGCCCTGGAAGCCGTGCGGAAGTGGCGCTTCCAGCCCTCCCTGAAAGATGGCAAACCGGTAGATGTACAGATTAGTGTCGAGGTCGCCTTCCACCTGTACTAATCACTAGTTCATCACGCGAACCGATCGGCGGCAACGCCGGTCGGTTTTTTATGACCACATAGGTTCAGAAAATCGGTTTAGGCGAAATATTTTTGATATCCACAGAGACTTTTCCCGATGTCAATCCTCTTTTTCCGTAAGAAAACGTAGGACTTACAGACTCTCCTGCATGCATTTACAGATGTGACCCGATGGGGCTTTCTCGAACATTTTCCTATCCTCTGATCCATGCTCGCTAGTTTTCACCGCGTGCACTAAAACTTTTCAGCACCTGGAGGGACGTACCGTGGCGACTTGCGTAATTTCTGCGACAGATGCGAATTTCATTCCCGCGACCGCAACCAAGGGCCGCGACGAGTCCCAACTTAGTCTCGTAAGGCGCGCGCAGGCTGGCGATGAAGAAGCCTTCGCAACCCTTTTCCAGCAGCACAAGAATCGCGTGTACTCCGTTTGCCTCCTCATGACCAAAGATGTCGCCGAGGCGGAAGATCTCACGCAGGAAGCGTTTCTTCAGGTGTTCCGCACCGTTGGGTCGTTCCGCGGTGACGCTGCCTTCTCTACCTGGCTCTATCGCGTTGCGGTCAACACCGTGCTCATGAAGCTGCGCCGCCGCAAATCGCCGCCGACCGTTTCTCTCGACGAGCCCGTCAGCGCGGAATCGCCTTCGCTCCATCGCGATTTCGGCAAGAGTGATCCCGATCTTTCCGGCGTCGTCGACCGCATCGCTCTCGGCCGTGCGCTCGAGGAACTTCCCGAAGGGTGCCGCACCATCTTCGCTCTCCATGAGGTCGAGGGCTATCAGCATCACGAGATCGCGCAACTTCTCGATTGCTCCATTGGCAATTCGAAGTCCCAACTGCACAAGGCAAAGCTGAAGATGCGCACGCTGCTGTTCCCGAAGACAAAGATTCGCCGGCGCGCCAAGAACGTCGAATCACCGAAACCGCCCACCAGCGTTCCGGACAGCACGCCCCCGCTGCTGCGAATGATCGGCTCGCGCTAGTTGCGGCTGCTAGTTGCAGCTGATGTAGGAAGTGTTCGACACATAAGCCACAGAGGAAGCGGACGTGCTGGGTGCCATCGTCATCGTCGGGTCAGGCAGTAGCGCAGCAAGTTCGCTTACGCGTGCGGGATTTCCGCTTGCCTGCGTCGAAGTTCTGGGCCGCTCCGTCTTAGGGCGGCAGCTCAGTGATCTGCGCCGGGTTGGGATTGATGCTATTGCGTTGCTGGCTCAAAGCAACTTAAGCTCCGCGCGCACCGAACTCGAGTACGCCGCCAACGCGTCCTTGAGTTTTGTGGACGACGCTTGGATGGCTGCCAGCGAGCAGCTCGCGGCATATCGTGTCAGCGGCTTCAATTCGATCATCGTGATTCATGCTTCGGCCTACGCCGAGTTGAATTACTCGGACATTTTGCAGTTTCACAAAGAGCAGGCAGAAGGCGTCACCCGCGTCGTTTCACCCGATGGCCCGCTCGATGTGTGGGTGTTCGATGTAGCTGCGCTCGCGAAGTCACAACAAATCACCGATGTCCTTCGCTCCGAGGTCGGGGCACGCTATTGGTTTCCGAATTATGTGAACCGCTTGCAGAATCCGCGCCATCTGCGCCAGCTGGTCACCGACACCTTTAACGGCGCCACCCGCCTCCGTCCCGATGGAGTTGAAGCGCGGCCGGGCGTATGGATGAGCGAGGGTGCCGACGTGCACCGGGGCGCTCGCATCGTTGCCCCCGCCTATATCGGCCGGGGATCCCGGATTGAAGAACAGTGCCTCATCACTCGCTGCAGCAACATCGAGAGCAATTGCCGGATCGACTACGGAACCGTGGTTGAGGACAGCATGATCCTGCCGAATACCTACATTGGCATCGGCCTTGATATCTCGCACTCTATCGTTTGCGGAAGCAGCCTGATGAATCTGGAGCGCGACGTTACGCTGGAAATTGGTGACCCCGGCGTCGTTCGCCAAAATCGAGTTTTGCGGAAAGAAGTCAGCCGTCCGTCGTCCAACGCATTTGGACTGTTAGAAGTGCATTGAAAAAGGACGCAACGGGGCTTCACTTCAAGGAACGATTGCTGTGAAGGAACGAAGAACCGGAAGTATCAAATAAAAAGGGGTTAAGAGAATGTCCACCAACCGGCCAGTCGTAGTCATGCAAATGCCCGAACAGCTTGCGCTGGGAGAAGTCCCCAGCTTCAAGCAGGAGTTGACGCCCCTGCTTGAATCCCATCGCCCCCGCATCGTCCTCGATTGCTCCCAAATGCGCTATATCGACAGCGCCGGGATCGAGATGTTGCTCTACTGCCTCGAAGAAGCAATGAAGCGGGACGGTGACCTGAAGCTGGCCGATGTCTCCAAGGAAGCGCAAGTCATTCTCGAACTCATGCGCGTGGACCGGGTTTTCGAAATTTTCATGACCGCGGAAGAAGCTGTCCGCAGCTTTAATGCTGTTCCGGCAGAGGCCGTTCCGCAGAATTCCCCGTGGTACTCCACTGTTTTCGGAGATCTCGGCATTCTCAAGCAGGCCAGCTAAGAAACGTTCGCGACGGAGAAAGATATGCGTCTGTTGGACAGAAGTTTTCTGAGTGCGGCATGTGCGCTGTTCGCTCTGAGCTTTCCGTCAAACATTTTTGCGCAAGGCGGACAACAGGCCGCCGCGAGCGCTCCGACTTCCTCAATCGCCGTAGGCAGCCAGACCAACCAGTCTGCCGCCCCTGCCGCGGTTGAGGAAACCGCGTCGGCGGAATTGCCCGACAGTCCTGGAGCCGTCTTGGCACAACAGCAACAACAACAGAGCGTCCCTGCACAAGACTCTCTGTCCCAATCACCAAATGCCCCGTCGATTCAGGCTGAACCTGTGCCCACAGGAAACGCTCCCGCTCCGCAAACGCAGGCAGGGAAGCCGCAGCGCCCGGTAGGAACGGCCGCAGCCGAAAGTCCCATGGTGAGCGGCGTGACCGCGGCGCAGCCCGCGGGAGTTGCTATCGCGCCCGCTAAACAGCATCGTGTCCGTACCTTGGTGATTAAAATCGGCGCGATTACTGGCGCGGCGGTGGCCCTCGGAACCACCATGGCGCTCACGATGGGAACTCCGAGCAAACCGCCCGGCGCCCATTAATTGCTTGCGTCCCTGATTCAGCAACCCATGCCAACGCTACGCACACGAATCATCACGTTTTCCGGAATTGACGGCGCAGGGAAGAGCACTCAAATAGCCGCTCTGCTCGACCACTTGCACTCGCGCGGTTGCACCACCGCTCTCTATACCTTTTGGGACGATGTGGTCGTGCTCTCAGGCTTCCGCGAATTTCTCAGCCACAAGGCGTTCAAGGGCGACAAAGGCATCGGCAGCCCCGAACGCCCGATCGAGCGCCGCGACAAGAACGTCACAACCTGGTACGCGCGGCTCCCGCGACTCGTCTTCTACTTTCTCGACGCCATCAGCCTCCGTTTCGCCGTGAAGAGGCTTTCGCGAAAGGGAACTGAGTTCCTCGTCTTCGATCGCTACATCTACGACGAAATCGCGAATCTCCCCCTGCAGTCACGCTGGATGGGCTGGTACGCAAAATTCCTGCTCGCTTTAAGCCCGCAGCCCGAAATCGCGTTTCTCATCGACGCCGATCCGGATGCCGCTTTTCATCGCAAGCCCGAATATCCTCTGGATTTTCTTCGCAAGAATCGCAACGCCTATCTCACTCTGAGCCGTCTGATCCCCGTCATGAAGGTGGTTGGTCCGGGCTCGATCTCTGAGATCACCGCACAGGTCTTAAGCTCGGCGGCCGCGCAGAATCTAAACGACGCTTCGTCGCTCCGGTTGCAGTTCCACCTCGGCGATTCGAAAAACGTGAACGCTCCCATCACTTAAATCATTTCACTCTCATCACAACATCTTGTATTGAACGGTCATCGAACCTCAGGCCGATCCTTAGCCCGGGAGCTGAATGAAAATCTGTCTGGTAACAACTTTCCCTCCGAGTACCGGAGGTCTAAGTGAGTACGGATTTCACATCGCGCAGGAACTACAGCGCAATCCATTTCTCAGCCTGACCATCCTTGCGGATGAACTCCCCACTCCGCGTGAAGAGCCAGAAGGCTTCCAGGTTGTCCGTTGCTGGGCGTTCGATGATCCGCGCAGCAGCTTCCGTCTGATCCGAGCGATCAATAAATGCAAGCCCGACGTCGTGTGGTTCAACCTTCTGTTCAGCACTTTCGGGCGCAATCCCATCATTGCCTTTAGCGGACTCACCACGCCGCTCCTCGCGCGCCTCAGCGGGCGCTATACCCACGTCACCCTGCATCACCTCATGGACACCGTCGATCTCAAAGATGCCGGTGTTCGTCATCCCTGGCTCTATAAAACAGCGGGTGCGGTGGCCACGCGCATGTTGCTGCTGGCCAATTCCGTTTCCGTGCTCATGCCCGGATATCGCAAGATTCTCAACGACAAGTACGGACGCGACAACGTGCACCTTCGCTCGCATGGCATCCTCGCCCACCGCCCCGAATTTCCTGATTTCACCCGCCGCGGCAATCCCCATCGCATCCTCGCTTTCGGCAAGTGGGGAACTTACAAGCGGCTCGAACTGATGGTCGAGGCCTTCGAACTGCTGCAACAACGAATGCCCGGCGCGAAGCTTGTCATTGCCGGCGGCGATCATCCGCACGCCGCAGGTTATATCGATTCGATGAAGGCGCAATGCGCAGGCAATCCGCACATTGAATTCAAAGGCTACGTCGCGGAAGAAGATCTCGACGATCTGTTTCAGAGCTCGACGGTTGCGGTCATGCCGTACTCTTCATCGACCGGATGCAGCGGCGTCGCACACCTGGCATGCGGGTGGGGTGTTCCCATCATCTGCGCCGATCTTGCTGACTTCCGTCAGATGGCGCAAGGCGAAGAACTCGCCATCGAATTCTATCCGCCGGGAAATCCTCAAGGATTGGCCGACACGCTGGAGAATCTTCTGCAGAATTCCGAGAAGCAGCAATCCATGGCCATGCAGAATTTCTCAGCCGCCCTGCGCATGACCATGCCCAACGTGGTTCAGAAATATCTGCGTCAGTTTGAGCTGCAGCAGCGTACCCAGGCCCTGAAATATGTTTCGCGCTTCCGCCGCCTTCCCTGGTGGGTGCCCACCAAGTCGCTTCTTCTGCGCTACATGACCCGCAACTCCATGAGTTGGGCCCGCCGCTCCGCCATCATCAACACTTCCTGGAACAGCCGCGACGACTCTCGCTCACTGCACAGTAACGGTAACGGTGGTGGAAAGTTGAGCAGCGCTGGAACTCCCGTTAATGGTCACGGAGTAGTTGCTGGCAACGGTAGTGCCGCTGCCGGAACCATTCGCCACGGGGAGCCCGGCTTTGCCGCCGCAGGAACTGGCTCCGACAACCACAATGGCCAGAACCATAGCTCCGAGGCCTTGAGCGAGGTGCTTGCGCTTAAATTTCCCCACGAACACGAAGCCGAACGCCGTGAAAGGGAACAGGCTCGCTAGCAGCGCCCTGCGATTGCCATATGTTCGACTTGCCGATGTCGTCGCAGCCGCACTTATCGTGAGGACCGACTGCGCTGTTCCGCTTCCCGGAGTGATCGCCGCCGGAGCGAACGAGCAGCTCAAGTTGCTCGGCAGGTTCGCGCATGCCAATGTGATTTGCGAATCAAACGACCCGGAGTTTGGCGACGCCGCAATCGTGATCGTCCCCGATTGTCCCGCGGCCAGAGTCAACGCCGCCGGCGCCGCGCCGAACGACACGCTGGTGCTGCCACCTCCACCGCCGCTCGAGGTCCCGCAAGTCGCCGTGTACTTCACCGCCGCCGACATCTGATTGCTCATGCTCGGCTTCCCGACCGCCTGCACATACAGCGTGTAATTTCCATTCGGAATCGGAAAGCTGCACAGGTTCAGCGAATTTGTGCCGACACTCGTGCTCGTCAGCGCCATCAGATTCTGCCCATCCGTGCTGATGTACGCGACATAATGGTCGATCGTCGTCCCACTGCCTTTGGCAGCCCACTTCAATCCATTCCCTGTCACCGACGCCGAAAGCGTCACGCAATTCGCAATGCCCGATTCGATCTCGGTCGCTTCCTCATAGTCGTTCCATGTGACTAATTGCACGTCCGAGAGTGGCTTCCCCGAGTTGTACAGGCTGTTGATCTTGGTGAAGGTCTGCAGCCACGTTTGTCCACACTGCTGGCCCATCACCCGATCCGATCCCCACGATGCCAGCGAATCATTGAATCCTTTATACGTCGCTCCCACGGTCTGGTCGCTCGTCATCGGAATCCCGGTATCGTAAAAGCTGGTTAGGTAGCTCATACCGTAGTCAGTCGTTGTCGGCATTACCCATGAATAGCTGCCGCCGCTCAAAACGTGCGTGAACCCGCCGTTATTCTGAAACAGAAACAGCGGCTTCGTGGAGAGCGCCGCATTCGCCGCATTCCAGTCCACCGTGTACACCTGGTCGATATCGAAATTCGTCACCACCGGCTGTCCATTCACCGTCATGTACGCCGGTGATGTGAAGTAGTGCTGCTCGATGTACTGCAGATCGGAGATCAGCGCCTGTTGTGCATTGCATCCGCTGCACGAGTCATACTCGATCGCGCCCTGGTCGATCATAATCGCGAAGGTGAATCCCGGATGCTTTTCCGCCTCCGTCATCACCAGCGCCGTTGCCTGATCGATGCTGTTATTCGTACCATACCAGTCGATGATCACGCCCTGAATCCCGCGGCTGATCATGTCCGTGACCTGTTTGTGAACCTGGTTGGCGTCCGTCGAACTGTAGCCCACATTCATGTGATTCGATCCTCCGAACCACAGCATGAGGTGAGCGTAGACCTTCGTGGTCGCGCCCGAATAGAGCAGCGAGTGCACATCTACCTTGCTCACATTGCTCGCTCCCAGATTGCCGTTCGTCTGGGACACAAAGCTGTTCGCCGCACTGGTGTTGTTTGTGGTTTGTAGCGCTAGAGTCGTGGTGGGAACTACGTAATTCGTGGCGGCGCACACACTTGCCGACACAAGCAGAACTGCAACGCCCAAATTGTATAGACGCATCTCTCCTCAGGAGCGGATACCGAGGTCTTGCCCACGTTCTCTCCGGATTCCGAGGGAGGCACGCCCGAGCCTGTAGATTCCTCGGTACCAGTGTCGTGCACTTGCTGGGAGCTTGCTTTGTCTAGCTGGGTCTAGCTGGGACTTTCTGGGAACGATTGCAGCTTAAGGTCAAATCTCAACATCACATAGGTCACGTTGGTATGGGGACTAATGAGTGTCACTCGTATCAAACTGGGAACGCTCCCTGTTTCCCCCCGCCGAAGAGATTGCTTTTCCTTTCGCCCCTGCCCCGACTTCCAACCGCTATCCCCACGCCCAAAACACGCAACCTTTTTCAGCCGATTACCGCGAACACCCTAGACGATCTTCGCCAACATCCCCGCCTGAAAACACATCTAACTTCTTCGTAATTTCTCACGGGACACAAAGAACAGGAGACGCACTCAGCATGAATGCGAAAGAAACATTGCGTGCTTGCGCCATTGCCGCCGTTGCAGGGTTGACGATTCTTTTCAGCGGCTGCCAGGGTCTGTCGAACTCCACCGGCACCACGACACCGCCGCCGGGTGACATCACCAAGGTGAATCACATCATCTTCATGGCCCAGGAGAATCGCTCCTTCGACACCTACTTCTCCCAGCTCCCCGCCTATTGGGCGGCCAACGGATATCCCGCTCAGTCCCTCGACGTCATGCCCGCCGGCGCTTCCAATCCCGGCTACAACGGCGCGCCCAACGTCACCGCCTATCACTTCACCACGGAATGTATGGAGAATCTCAGCCCCTCGTGGAATGAGAGCCACTTGGACTGGAATCTCAACGATCCCACTTCGTCCACGCCCGCGATGGATGGATTCGTCTACAACGCCGCCAACTTTGCCATCAACGAAAATGCGGACGGCGTCACTCCGCCTTACACCGACACGCCAGGCTACCGCGCCATGGGCTACTTCGATTGGACCGATATTCCGTACTACTATTTCCTGGCCTCGAATTTCGCCACCTCCGACCGCTGGTTCTCTCCCGCGCTGGATCGCACGCAGATCAACCGCATGTATCTGATGGCTGCCACCTCGCACGGCTACGCCTATCCTCCGGGCTCGTACAGCACCGATAACGGACCGATCGACGTTCCTACGATTTTCGACTCGCTCGACGCTGCCGGCGTGTCGTGGAAGATCTACGCCACCAACGACACCTGCACGTCCACGGTTATCGACCCCGACAGCCGGTCGCCGAAGGCCAACGATTCCTCCTCCGGCACCGGGTTCTGCACCTACCTCACGCAGTTCACCAAGTACGCCACCGCGGGACTGCCGCCAAACGTAGTCGACGCCTCCCAATTCCTCACCGACGCTGCCGCCGGTACCTTGCCCTCCGTCTCCTTCATCGAGCCCGGATATCTCTCCGGACAAGACGAGCACCCCAGCAGCGGCACCGACGTCCAGACCGGCGCAGCCTACATCGCCACACTGATCAACGGGCTGATGAGTAGCCCGTCGTGGAAAGATTCCGTCTTCATCCTCACCTACGACGAAGCCGGAGGCACCTACGATCACGTCCCCCCTCAACCCATGCCCAGTCCCGATGGCATCGCGCCCGTCGATCTTCAGCCCACCGATGCCTGTTACGGAAACACCTCGGCGGTCTGTGACTTCGGCTATACCGGATATCGCCTGCCGTTGCTGGTGATCTCTCCCTTCACCAAGAAGAACTACGTCTCGCACACCGTCGCCGACTATACCGCGATCCTGAAGTTCATCGAAACCCGCTTCAACCTGCAGCCGCTCACGCAGCGCGACGCCGCTCAAATGGATATGACCGAGTTCTTCGACTTCACCAACGTCCCCTGGGCAACGCCGCCAACAAACATTCCATCGCAACCAACAAACGGTACCTGCGACGCAGCCACTCTGGGATATACAGGAAAGTAGTCTTTGCCGTGACCAAGGCGGTTGCCCCAACCTTCCCGCGTCGTGTGTGGGAGGGCGGGCCTCCACCGGGGCCAGCCGCGCAGCGGCAAAATAATAAAGCCCAGAGCGTAAGCCCTGGGCAAAGTCGAAAACATGTACCGTCCCAAACGGGCAAGGGAAAACCCTACGGATTCGGCGGCGCAGGCAGTTGGTCGCAGTGGTCCACGCACTTCACCGTCTCGACTTCGACATTGGCCTTCTTATGCCCGGAAAATTCGATATCCGGCAGGATCATCAGGGTCTGCGTCCCATTGGCCACGTTGAAGCTGCAGTGGAAGCTCATCGACTGCACGCCACGTTCTTTGCACCCGGTTTGGTCGAGAGCGTCCGTGAGCGATACGGTCTTGTCATACACCTGGTCCGCAAGGTGCGATGGCAGCAGAGCCACCGTCATCGGAATGGGCGACTTGATCTTCACGTTGAGTTCCTGCCCATCATGATCGGGCGTCATCAGGCTGTAGACCTTGGGAACCGATGTGACCTCGTACTTTTCGTTCAGGATGCGACGCCATTCGAAACAGGGTAGAACGCAATTGTTCACGCAAGACCAACTGTAGTACTGGATGTGGAGATCGTTGGGCGACATGAACTGCCGCGCCCCCGGTCCGAGCACGGCGCCGATCGTGGCGACGACGGGCTTCTGCGGCCTGCGCTCGTCACGGAAGGTGATGATCATGGGCCGCTCGGAAGGAAGATGGCATTCGTAAATCGAATTGGTGACATGCTCCTTCAGGCAGAGGAAGCTGAAATTCGCGGGCGCATCCGGATGCTGGGTCGCCGCGTTCCATTCGTCGGCCCACACCATCGCCACGGTGACCGGATAGCGGGAATCAATCTGCACGTGCATATTTCCGCCCCCGGCAGCGGGATGATAGACGCGACCGGCGTGCAAGCTGGCGGGCTCCAACGGGATCACCTCGCTGTTGGCAGCAGTCCAGTCGAAAACACGATTGTCTTGTGCAGTTGAAATGGCGGCAAAGGCGCAAACCAGCAGCGCCGCAAGAATGGAAAGGTTCCTCATACTACAAGTATTGGCTGGAGGAAATACGCGAGCGTAGGAAATTCGGAAGGGAAGAATTACCGAAGTACCAGGGGGCCTACCCGAGAGCACGCGCTTTCTAACCACTACAACCCGTTTTACCGGTTAGACACCGGTGGTACTTGGACCCTGGCCTTCTTTGCATCCTGCAAATGCAACCACAAGACCGAGCTACCCCCTGCTTTCGTGACTTTCGAAAGCGTGGCATTCCCGCGCTGCTCCGCTCCCAGCACAGGCTTTCCTTGGCTCTAACCACTAAACCAACCTTTACTGGTTAGATCGACTCTCGCCCGATCAATCTAACCACTAAAAAGCCGGTTACCGGTTAAAAGCCCCAACCCTACTCCTCTTGTCCCACTTTCGGCCCGCCATCATTAACCGCCAAGTTAACCCATCCCAAAGCCCCTATCTTCTTTTCCCTTAACAACCTAATATGTTTATGTATGTACATATCCGTACATAAGAATGTTCCTGCAGCACAATTATCTACTTGACATAGGAGAACAGCATGACCGAAACCGAACGAACGCTTCTCATGCACGAACGGGCGATCCTTCAGAACACGGTGAACCTGTGCCGACTTGATCAGAAACTAACCGCTTTGAAAGCCACTCTGAGAGAGTTTTTGCCGCAAGAATTTGAAACCGTTCTTGCCGACGCCGATGTAGCATCTCCGCAGCTAGACGCAGATAGTGACACGATTGAGCAGTTTGAGAAACGGATTCGGGAATTGAAGGAGCATCTTGATTCATAGGGCGAATGGCCAGCGAAGATGGCTGTTTTCGTAAGTCATTGTTATAAAAGGAGATATCGCTTGCAATTATCTACTTGACTTAGGATAGCTTTCTTGATATCGTTTTGTTCATGGCAGAACAGACTACCCGCGAAATGGCGCTAACTCTTTTTCAACGCCTTGTAAAACTTGAGATTGAACGGGCTGCGATGATCGGTCTGTTGAATGTCTGCCGTGACATTGATACCCACCTTCCGCTGGACTGGAAGACGAAGGTCGCTGGGATTCGTACCGAAATAGTTCGGGATAATCCCGCCTCAAAATATGCTCACATCGAGCAGGCAATTCTGAACGCCACTCCCGAATGCTCAAAATTGCTGGGTCTTCTGCTTGAACTCGTTGATTCTCCATTGGTGCCAGAATGAACCTCCTAAACGTAACTCGAAATCTAGGGACTGAAGAAGCGGCGTGGGATTATCTGATCCGGACGCGATGGCCGAACGGCGTGCGCTGCATCGGCTGCGATCACGACAAGGTATATCTGATCGCGACGAAGGGTAAGACTGGCAAGCCTTGCCGTCTATTCGAGTGCGCCGACTGCGGTCTGCACTTCTCCGCCACGACTGGCACGTTGTTTCACGATTCCCATTTGCCGCTGTCAAAATGGTTCCTCGCGATGGCTCTGATCTGCGAAGCCAAGAAAGGAATGTCGGCGATGCAGGTACAGCGTCACATCGGATGCGCTTACAAGACCGCATGGTATCTCTGCCACCGCATCCGCAAGGCAATGGAAGAAATGAACGCCGGACCACTCGGCGGCGAAGGCAAGGTCGTTGAAATCGATGAGACGTTTCTTGGCAAGAAGCAGACAGGCAAACGCGGAGTAGGCCGCAAGATTCGAGTGCTAGGTATGGCTGAACGCAATGGACGCGTTCACTTGCAGCGGATACAAGATGGCAAAGCGGGAACTCTGCGCGTGATCTTTGAGAACAAACTTGATCCGGCGACCGAGAAAGTCGTGAGCGATGGTGCTCCTACTTACGAAGCGATCTTCAATCCTGCCAAGCATGAGCCGCATACGCACGAAGATGACTTCGCAGAGAAAGGCGAGTTAACTGCCAAGACTATCGAAGGCGCGTTCTCGCTATTCAAACGCGGCGTGATTGGCTCTTATCATCACCTGTCCGAAGATCACCTCGACAGCTATTTGCAGGAATTCTGCTGGCGTTTCAATCGTCGCCGTATGCAGCCGTTCATGTTCAATACGTTGCTGGCCGAATTGACGAAGAAAGAGCCGATGACGTACAAGAAGCTGACGCGGGAAGTTTTCTAGATGGCCGATGACTTCAATCCCGACGACTGGCCGAATGATTATTCACACCCAAATGCCGTTGCCAGCAAATTCGAGGAAATTGAAGACCGTCTAGATGAACTGGAAGAAAATCACACTTCACAAGGAGCAGGCCTTTGGATTTTTGGCTCCGCACTCGCAATGGTTTTGTCGTGGTCTCGTAACGCGAGCATTCTGTATTCCATTGGACACGGTTTGGCAAGCTGGATATACGTGATCTACTTCGCTTTCACCCGCTGACCTTTTTTCTTCGGCTTCGGCTTGGCAACCTTCACATCCTCCAGCGGCAATGGCGGCGTTTCCAGCATTTTCCGCAAGAGACTGTCAAACTTGTTCCTATCTACTAGCACTGTTTCTCTCTGCTTGTCTCCCATATTTTGATTCTAGTACAGTCACTTGATGCCAGAGCATCCCTTGCTTTATGTCAATCTGAAGGCCGATTGGGCGAACAAACGCTTGAAACAGCTTCATGCGGTTCGCAAACGCTGGATGAATAGCAAAGCGCACACCGTTCGGGAGTACGATGATTTTGAACATGGAGTCCATGTTTTCCAGTTCGAAGTCGCACGCGCTCCCAATTGTTTGCCTCTTTTGATCGGCGATTTCGTCAGTTGTCTTAGATCGTCCTTGGATCAATTGGCCTGGAGCGTCGCCAACCTGCCCTGCAATCAGGCTCTTCCCTTTGATGAAAGAGCTGCGAGGAAGATCAGTTTTCCCATTTGTAAGCAGGACTGTAGGAAGTACCGAGACCTGCTGGAGCTTTTTCCATCCACAGCAACAAAAATTATTGACGATCTTCAGCCCTATAAAAGAGAGAGAACTCCTGAAGAGCATCCCCTTTGGCAGTTGAATGAACTCTGGAATATCGATAAACACAAGATCATCCCCGTCAACAGCGTGGCTTTTGAACCCAGCTTTTCGATCCCCAAAACAGAGTGGGAAAGTTTTATTGAAATTCTCGGCGATGGCCTGAAGGTGAACTTCCCGACCGCTTTCTTCAATGAAAGAGATGTGTATCTCAAACCAGAAATCGCCATGCAAATAGTTTTGGGAAGAGAGATGGACCCCAGTTTCGAGGTTTGGTTCGACAGGCTGACCGAGATAAACGACTTCGTCCGAAATGACGTAATCCCAAAATTTATGGGCCTCTTCTCGTAAGTAGGCCCGGTTTTCGCTCTTGAGCGAAGAAGGGTCTTTACCTGTCAAAGTGATAATGGTTGGCTGAGTACCTAACGGCGCCCTAAACGAAGCATTTGCGCTAAAGAACACATCGTCTCCCGCAAAAGATGACGTTCCTAACCAGAGTTTCCTAAGTCAAGTATATGATTGTCTTCCTGCAGGAACATATGTAAAACTTACACCATATGTTTTCAATGACTTAGCAGGAATGCAAAGTGGGAAATTTCCAGCAAGCTTCTCAAGCAACGACCTGGCCACCGCCGCCAGCGACGATCTATTGCGACGCAATCGCGAGGTTGTGCGCCACGTAGCGCGAGTCTTCCAGTCGCGTGGTGACCGTCACCAACGATCCGATCTGCAGGTTGTCTTCTGGCGTGTGATACGGATTGAGATAAACCTCGTAGGTCTTGTGATCGGTGGAGGAGTTGATCACGATCAGACCCGCGCGCAGATCGATATGAACGACTTGTCCAGTAAAGGTGTAATCCACGCCAGGCATGGCGAGAATGGAAATCTCGCGGGCCACTTCGCGTCCATTGCCTTCGGGGCTGAACTTCACAGAGATTAAAGAGCCTGCGGCGAGGCTGCTGATGGGCAGGGCGCGATCACCCTGCAGCAATCTCGTCGAAGCATTGACTCGCACGCGAACCGAGTTGGGCGAGATGGCGTCGCGCATCGCCAACTCGCCGCGATCGACGCGGTAGCGCACCACGACGCCCTGCCCCTCATTAATGGCAGAGATTGTCCTGAAACGAATGTTGCGGGCGAAAACTGTGTTCCCGTCCAGAATGGTGTCGAGGTAAACGCGCTGGCCTTCCTTCAGTTCGGCGGCAGAGGTTTCCTTGCCACTGTCGTAGATGCGCGTACGCGGGTCGAAGAGAATCTTCTGGCGGCCTCCACCAAAAACGGAGAGCGTGATCTGATCGCGAACGCGATCCAGCTTCTCGATGGTCCCACCAACCAGTGTGGTTTTCACGCGGGGAACCGGAGGCAGATCGGGCAAGAGCGCGGCCGGATCGGCGACGATACTCGCCTCTGGAGAAAGCTCTCCCGGCTGGATCGTGGTGTCAGCGGAGCCTTCACTACGGTCCGCGCCCGCATCCTCGGTGATGCTCGCTGTTTTATTGGCGACTGCAGTAGTGCTGGTGTGTTCGGACGAAGGCGAGACGACAGCGGTGGCCGGAGGATCGGGCGTAACCTGGGCGTTCGCGACTTGGGCACTCGCGCCCGAGATGGCGAGCAGATTCGCGAAAACGAGATGTGCCAGAGAGCGGAGCATTCTGTGTCTATGTCCTGCAAACAGACTTGTGTCGATGCATGGCTTGGATGCCGCTTCGAGCGGCAAAGGTAGCCAAAAATCGTGACGTGAGCGGCAGTTTGGCGGCAAACTGTGAGCCTAAAACGGCATCTTAAGGCGGTCGTAAATTCCTCTGTTTTCAATGTGAAGCAATGGAGTTGGAATGAAGGCGAAACGCTGGCTGTTGGCAGGGATAATCACAGCCGCTACGGTGCTGGGATCTGCACGCTCGTATGCTGGCGATTGGAAAATCAATATTCCGCGGCGAAGCAAACTCACGCCCGTGCAGCGTCTGAATCGCGAAGGCGTGGAGTCGGTCCGCAAGCACAACTACAAGAAGGCGGAGCAACTTTTCTATAAAGCGTACCTGCTCGACCCGGGCGATCCCTTCACGCTCAATAATCTCGGTTATGTTTCGGAGATGCAGGGGCAACTGGACCGAGCCCAGAAGTTCTATGCGGAGGCGGCGGATCAATCGACCGATGCTCGCATCGACCTGGCGAGCGCGAAGAGCGCACAGGGCAAGTCTCTCAAGGAAGCGCTGGCCGTGTCGGGGCCGCTGGAAGTCAATCACGCGAACGTGGAAGCAGTGCGGCTGCTCGCGCAGGGGCGCGCGCCTGAGGCAGACATGCTGCTGAAGGACGCGCTGAAGACGGATCCGACGAACGTCTTCACGCTGAACAACATGGGCGTCACCAAAGAGATGGAAGGCGAAGACCAGGAAGCGCTGAAACTTTACGACCGGGTGGCGTTGACGCGTTCGGATGCCATTGCGGTGGTGACCACTAACCGCGTGTATCGCGGGCGTCCAGTGAGCGACATGGCGGCGGCCAGTGCGAAGTCATTGCGTGAACGGCTGGCGCGGTCGAACGATCTGTCGGAACAAGTGGCAGAACTGAATCTGCGCGGAGTTTCGGCGGTGAACCGCAACGAGTTGCGTGCCGCGGATGAGGATTTCCGCAAGGCGTACTCGCTGAATCCGAACGACGCGTTTACCCTGAACAATATTGCCTACGTTTCCGAGTTGGAAGGCGATCGCGAGACGGCTCAGTTCTTTTATGACCGCGCACGGCAGGCGGGCGGGGCTAATCTGACGGTTGGCGTGGCGTCGCGGCGCACCGAAGAAGGCAAGAAGCTGTTCGCGGTCGCGCAGGATAACAACGCGATGGTCGAAGAGAAAGTCACGCAGGAGCGCAACGCACTGCGGCAGTCGAACGAACCGGTGGTGCTGCGCCGGCGCGATAACAGCATTGTGGATGAATCGCAGCCGACTCAGAACGCCAATCCCGGCAATGAGCCGCAGCAGTAAGGCGGCTGAGTTCCCTCAGCGGCTAAAGCCACGCCCCTTCAAAGCGAGCCCTTCAAAACGGGCCCTTCAAAACGCAGCGCCCTTTCAGGACGCGCTCCTGCGAAACAATCGACGAGAGTTCAGTGAGCTCTGGGGTTCGCCAACGAATCTTCTTGAAAGCGGCCGATATCGGATTCGGGGTCGTAGAAGAAGTGGCGCAGCAGGTTGGTGAGGTAACGCCACAATGTATTGACGTTCGTGCGATACCAGCAGCAGCGCACCATGTCGGGGGACAATCCACAGATAAATTGAAAGCTGTCGAGCGCAGCCGGAGGCTGCGCCAGCATAGCAGCGGCCATACGGTGGTTACCGTCGAGAATGGTCAGGGGACTCTTGTCGTCGACGCCAATCAACAGGACCGTGGGGTTAACGAGGCTCTCGGACACCGAGTCGGTGAGACGGTCGAGCTTCCGAAAGAATTCATCGTCGGAGGATTCGTCCCATTTGTCGCGAAGTGCCTTGATCATGTCGCCAAGATAGAAGCTGCCCTGGGCGACGCGGCGCCATTGCGCGCGAGGGAAGAAGCGAATGCGCTCGAGATCTTCGGGGCGCAGTTTCACCTGGAACCATTGCGTATCTTCGGGCAACTCGCGCCACATGGCTCCGCGGCGCAAGAACAGCAAGGCGCGGCGCAAGGCATTCTCCCGATGGTTGTCGAGATCGGGCTCGCTGACCAGGTGCAGGAACTCCTGATACTCGCGGAACTCGGGATGGTGAAACTCGCTGCGCAGAAATCCGGCAATGACTTCGTTTTCGCTGAGAGAGCGCAACACACGCAGACTCGAGTAAGTCCTGCGGACTTCGGGCGGCGCAACTTCCTTTTTGAACAGCGGCAGCGCGACGGTGATCAACATGACGATCATGAGGATCAGTTGCACGAGGATGACTTGCCGGAGAGTCTGATGAAAGACGCAGATGCCGAGGACAACCGAGCCACTGAAGGCAAGTTGGACCCAACTCGTGTTGGCGATCTTGCGCGACATCTCGTAAGTGATCATTACAGAGCTGAGCGAATAGATGCCGGTGGTGATCGCATAAAGAATAAGGAGAGGCGCAAGTGTGTTGTTGCTGCCGACTTCGAAGTGGACGCCAAAGATCGTCTTCCACAGAAAACTGGGCACGGCCCACAGGACGAGAACGAGCAGGGACAGAATCAGAAAGACCATGGCGAGCGACATGAACAGGACCGGCCGGGCTTCGCGATCACTCTGCCGGGCGGCTGCCGAAACAGGGAACATCGTGTTCACCACAGACCAGGCGCACATATTGACCAGGCGTCCAACCAGCGAAATGGCGGCATAAAGGCCAGCTTCTTCGGAAACGAAGAAGTGCTTTACCAGCACGATGTCGAAGTTGTTGATGACTACCTGTCCGGAGAAGAAAACGATGGCCTGCAATCCCTCCTGAAAAGGGATGTGGACGCGAGACGACCTTTCTTCATTCGGCGAGGGACCGGGCCAAGCCGAGAAGTAGGAAACGACGACCGCAATCACGCTGGCGAGAACCGCGCCGTTGACGCCGAGGCCCATCCAGATGAGGCCCATCGCGCCGGCCAGGCGCACGACGCCCTCAAGCATGAAGTTGACGGCAAGCGGCCCGAACGCATGGACGCCCTGCACGTAGCCGCGACGCACTCCCAAAGGAACGTAGAAGGCCGTGCCCAAGGCGAGCAGGATGATCAGCATGGGATCTGGCAGGTTGAGGTAGCGAGCCACGATGGTTCGCGTGACGAAAAGTAAGAGACCGATTCCGATGCCGGTGATCCAGGCCCGGCGATGCAGGAATTCAAAGACCTCAGCCTTCTCGGAGAGCAAATCGTGATTGGCAACGTACTTGGCGCAGACCACCTGAAACGTCAGGGTGATCGCGGACAGCAGCATCAGCAACGTGTAAACGGCAGTCGTGTTGGCGAAGCCTGTGGGACCCAGTAGACGCGCAGTGGCAACGTTGTAGATAAAGTTCGTGACTCCGACCAGTCCGGAGCCTGCGAGCATGGTGATGCTGCCGCCGAGCAGTTTCTGCCGGAGTGTCTTCGCAGGCGAAGGGGTGGCAGGCCCGGAATTGCGCCATGCCCTGGCGGTATCTACAAGTTTGCGAACGTACTCCATCGAGACCGAACTCCCCACTAGAACAACGTGAAGTGAACGACTGGCAGGACGGTGCTCCTGCTGGAACCGGGAAAGTCGTAGAACGTTTGTTGTTGCACGCCGAAAGAGAAGCGCATGGGGTAAGAGACGGGCACCTCGCCGATTCCGTCGTGGAGATTGCGACGAAGGCCGCGGGTGTAAGTGACCAGGAATTCGCTCTGCGCATTGTCGTAGGCGTGATAGCCGGCACCGCGCGAAAGGACGAACGATCCCTGCACGCTCCAGCGGGAATTGGCGCGGAAGTCGAAGCGGCCTCCGGGCAGCAGAGCTTGCGCCGTCACATACTGAGTGTTCTCCACGCGCCAGGAACGAAGGTCTTCCGCGATGACGGCCATGGTGAAGCGATTCCCGAACTTGCGTTGCAATCCGACATAGCTCGAAGTGTTGAAGTACTCCTCGATACGCGGACGGAATAAGAGATCGCGAACGGAATATCCGGTTATCAGGGAAGTTTTGCCCCACGGGCGACCAACCGTGAACTCAATGCTGGCAGAGAGGTCGCGGGAATGGAGATCCTGGTCGATGAACGGGCCCGCTTCGTGAATAGCTGTGCCGTTGACCGAAACCCAGTTCCAGAACGAGGTGGTGTTGATGTAGAGGAACTGGCGGAAGAGATTCTGGCTCATGAAGACGGGAGAAACCGTGTCGCGGCGAATGTTGAATTGCAGTCCGCCGGTGAAGGTGATGGAGTCCGCGCCCAAATGTAGAACAGGCGAGATGCCACCGTTGAAGATGGTTTCGTAGGTGTTGCGGTCCTGCACGACGCCGACGCTGGGATAGAGCAGCTTGCCGGCGGTCATGCCTTGTCCCACGAATCCGGTGATGTCGGGCAATCCGTTGAGGTGCACGCGATAGCGTGACTCGGCGAAGCTCTCGTAGGAGTGGCGCGGAGGCGGCAACTGCGAAGGCGTGTTCGTGATCTTCAGCAGGCGCGCGTCGAGTTGATAGACGTTGATGTCTTCGAACGTCGGTGTGGCGAGGGCCTCAGGCGCGAAGCTAACGGTCTGGTTAATCTGGCGGCCTTCGGCATCGGCGGCTGAGTACTGCTGAATCTGCGCGATGCTGTGATCCTCTTCTCCGGCAGCGGTGCTGGCCTGCGCATACGCCGACAAAGCATGTAGAGGATCCTGGCGCTGGCGGTAGAGATTGGCCGAGGCCATCATGTAGTCGTAGTCGCCGCTATAATCGGTGGCAGGGCCTAGACTGGCGAGTGCCTGCTGTGCTTCTGCGGTCCTGCCTTCTTCGAGATACGTATTGGTCAGACCGAGGGCGACGGTGCGATTGTTCGCGCCCGACATCTTTGCTTTCTGGAAGTACGTCTCGGCCAAGTCGAAGTCGTGCATGGCGAGGAAGATATTCCCCGCTTCGGCGAGATCTTCCGCGGTTAGCTGCGAGTCTGGATCGAGTCGAGCCTCCTCCACGCCGAGCGCCACCTGGCGGCGGGCTTCGTCGTAGTGGCCCTGGCGCAGGAAAACCTGTGCGATGGCGAGGCGAACGCCAATGCGGTCGCCGCCTGGGACATCGAGGGCTCGCGCGAAGCGTTGCATGGCGCCGTTGCGATCGCCGAGAGTCAGCAGGGCATCGCCGGTCGCGGTGAGAATGTCGATCTGGTTGCCGCCGAACTTCTCCGCCATCTCGATATCACGCATGGTTTCGTCACGATTGCCTGCCTTGGCGTGGATCTGGGCGCGCAGAGCGTAAATCTTGGCGTCTTGCGGAGAGAGCTTGAGCGCTGCGTCGAGAGTCGACAGAGCGTCCGGGTAGTTCTTCATGCGGTACAGAACGTCGGCGAGCGCGAGCGTGGTGGTCAGATCGTTCGGTGTTTCGTTGAGCGCGATGCGATATTCGGTGGCAGCGTGGGAATAGTCCTGTTCCTGACGGAACGCTTCCGCACGCGCCAAGTGCCAAGTGTGCGATTTGCCGAGAGATTTTTGAGTCGCGTTCAGGTGAGCCAGGGCAGGCTTGGGGCGATGCAGTTGCAAATCCGCGTAGGCCATGCCGAGATGCGCTTCAGGATAGTGGGGCTCCAGTTTCAAAGCGATCTCGAAGTCTTTGACCGCCTCGCCGCCGCGATGAAGGTCGTTGAGCACGAAGCCGCGATCGGCATAGCCAGTCGCCATCTTGGGGTCGCGCTCGAGAGCTCGGGTGTAGTCCTTCAGCGCCTGTTGCAGATCGCCCGAGTGGGCGTGGATGTTGCCGGCGATTAACGGCAGATCCTTGTCGTTCTTCAGGATCGGGTCATACTTGCTCACGAGCGCGAGATCTTCGTCGTAACGCTCGAGGTAGTAGAGGTCGTAGGCGAGATAGTCGACGCCTTCGCGATCGTTAGGATTCTTCTGCAGCACTTCCTGACCTAGCCGGGCAGACTCCGCGTAGTCGCCTTTGAAGTAGAGATAGCGTTCGCGCTCGCGTTTCACCTGGGTGTTGTCGGCCATCTTGCCCTTGGCGCGTTCGAGCCAGCGGCCAGCGAGATCAAGATTGTGTGACTCGATGGCGGCGTTGGCGCCTCCGGCAGCAACCAGGGCGTTGCTAGGCATGCGCTGGTAGGCGTCTTCGTAATTTGTTTCGGCGGACTTGAAATTGCGTTGCGCGGTGTAGAGATCTCCGAGAGCGAGATAGGGGCCGAAATCTTTCGGGTGTGCAGCCTTGGCTTTGAGAAAGTAGCTTTCGGCGAGTTTCATGTCACCCGCGTCACGGGCGAGATAGCCGAGTGACGACAGAGCTTCTTTGTTCTTGGGGTCGATCTCGAGAGCTTTTTGATAGGCCTCGCGCGCCTGATCTTTCTGGCCCAGTTTCCACATCAGCGTGCCGAGGTTCATCAGCGAATTGACGTTGTTCGGGGCGAGCGCAAGCGCTTCTTTCAAGTCACGATTGGCAGCGTCGAGATTGCCGGACGCGGCTTCGACAGCAGCGCGCAGACGCAGCATCTCTGGCTTCTCGTTGTCGGGAACCTGGGCTTGCTGAATCGCGGCGCCGGCTGCGTCGAGCTGCGGTGTGGCGTTGGCTTCGTCGTCGAGGCGAACGTAAGTTTCGTAGAGGTTCAGATGAAGCTCAGCGGGAAAGAGAGGACCCTCCTGCGGACGCGGCGGAAGGTTCTTGAGAGCGAGTTGGTACTCCTGCGCGGCTTCGGGAATCTGATCTTGTGATGAGTCAATCGAGGCCTGGATCGCATGCAGACGGTAACTGTTGGCATCGATCTTGCGGGCTTCGTCGAGGAACGGTGCAGCGGCATCAGCTTGACCGATGTTGACCAACGCTTGCGCGGCGCTGAGTTCGAGGCCGATGTTTCCCTTTGCCTGTTTGGCTAAGCGCGTGTAGATGGCGGCAGCTTCCTGCGGCTTGCCGGCGAGTTGATAGGTGTAGGCCATTTCCGCCATCAGGTCGAGATTCTTGTTGGGAATGGCTTGCAGGGTGGCGATGGCCTGATCGTATTTTCCCTGCTCACGGAGTTGTCCAGCGACGGCGCGTAAAACGTCGGGATCATGCGGGGCGCGGCTTTTGGCGCGGTTGAGATATTTATCCGACTCGGCGGGTTGACCGAGGCGATCGTAGGCGTGCGCGATCAGGAGGTCTGTATGCGCAGTCGGAGCGACGGTTTCGGCGCGCTGCAGAAATTCGAGGGCACGTTTGGGATCGGAGCTGAGAAGGAGTTCGCCAGCGAGCTGCAGGCTGTTCGCGTCTTTTGGATTCGCGTTGACGACCTTGACGAGGAGAGCCTCGGCTTCCTGATCGCGGCCCATCCTGGCATAGGTCTGCGCGAGTCCCGCCATGCCTTGTGCTGATCCCGGACGAATTTGCAATCCGCGATTGTAGGAATCGACGGAGAGTTGGTAACGGTCGCCGAGGCGCGCGGCGTATCCGAGCAAGAACCAGAGGTCCGCATTTTGCGGCGCGGATTTCGCGGCCTGTTGCGCGTACGAAATGCCGGCGGCGTAATCGCCACGCTTGAGGGCTTCGTCGGCGGCACGAGCCTGGCGAGCTACTTCAATGCTCGATCCCCAACTGAAATTGTTCTCGCCGGTGTCAGCGGGCTTGTTTTTGGTTTGCTTGCCTTGCGCAGAAGAATTCTGCTGACCGCCCCCAACCTCGAAGGTTTGGGCAGCCGCCAGGGCGCAAAGGCCTAGCGTCATGACAATGCAAAAGCGCTTGAGCGGAAGTCGGCTTTTCACTGAGTCACCACTGCAACAAAGTCTTAGGTCTTACCGCTGATAACTCTTGCGGTTCTGTTCAGATGCCATGTTTGGCAATAGGTTTGCCGTCCGACAGAGAGGGAAGTGAAACCGGGCGAGTTTTGGCGCAAACCCTGCGGGCGGATTTCGAATCCAAGACATGCTCAGAGGCTTTTGGGAGCGCACTGGATGAGCACACCATCAAATTTTTCAAGGCCAATCCCGCTACTGGCCATTGTTTTGGTTGCGCTGGCGGTGCACGGCCCACTCTTGCTTATGCAGTTGCCTGCCGGGTCGTTTGACGCCAACTTTCACATGTTCCTGGCGTCGCACTATGCCCATCACTGGTTTAATCCGTGGAACGAGAAGTGGTTTGCGGGGTTTTCGCAGACCACGTATCCGCCGCTGACCCATCAATGGATCGCGCTGCTTTCGACCGTAACCGGCTTGAAGATGGGTTACATGATCGTCCAGTTGATTGCGGTGCTGCTGTTGCCGGTAGGCGTCTATCGTTTCGCGCGAATCTGGGTCGACGAACGTGCGGCGAGCTATGCCGCGTTGGGCACGGTGTTCCTGGGGGCTTTGTCGTTTCTGGTGTATCAGGCGGGGCAGTTGGCGACGGTGGCTTCTGTCGCGCTTTATTTGAACGCTCTCCCGTATTTCTATGAGTGGATGACGCAGGCCTCGTTCCGGTCGTTCTTGAAGGGCATCGCGGTCAGCCTGACTGCTGCTGCGGCGCACCACGTGACGTTGATTTTTGGCGTTCTTTTCTTTGCCGCGCCGGTGCTGTGGATTGCATGCCAGGATGCTCGGGAGGAGCGGGTCAGCGGGTCGTTTGCGGGAGTTCTGACACGAGCGGCGATCTTTGCCGTGCTGGTGGGCGCGGGTGTCGGAATTGTGCTGTCGCCGTATTTTGTGACGCTGCTGCAGCATCCGATCAAGCAGATCCCGATTCCGCATGACAGCCGGAATAATTTCCTGCTCAATTCGATCACGGCGATCAACTACTTCGTGATTCCGTATGGAGCGCTAATCCTGGCGCTGCCGTTCATTGTGATTCAGGGGGCGAGGGTGCGGCGGCTGCGTCCGCTGCTCATCGGGTTCTGGCTGAGCTTCATTTTCGGGCTGGGCGGAACGACGCCTCTTCCGCGGTGGATGCTGGGACGGGCGTTTGAGATTTTGACCTTTGAACGATTTACGTTCTGGGCAACGTTACTCGCGATGCCGTTGGTGGGAATGCTCGCCTGCCGCTTGCTGGATCGGTTCCGCGCCAAGGCGGCGGTGGGACTGGCGCTCGCCGCGGTGATTACGGTCGGCGCTGCGCTGGCATGGCTGACGGCGAATCCGTTTCGACCCACGGTTGCCTTGGACGTGACGCCGGTGGATGCATTCCTCAATCGAGACGGACATGACGCATATCGCTACTTGACCTTGGGATTCGGCAGCGAACTGTCGAAGGTGGGAACGTATACCGACGCAACCAGCGTGGACGGCGATTACAACTCCGCGCGCTTGCTGCCGGAAATGACGCAATATGGCTCGGCGCAGCTGACCAATGCCAAATTTTACGGGACGGCGGGCATGGCTTCGCTACGGGCGATGCTCGAACATGCGAACCGCTACGGGCTGAAGTACATCTTCGTGCACGATTCTTACTACGAGCCGCTGCTGACGTTCGCGGGATGGCGGAAGACGGAGTTGCTCGATAACGGCGAAATCAGCGTTTGGACCAAGGAAGATGTTCCGCCCGCTCACCGGATTGTGTCGAACGCAGTGCCGCCAGCATGGATGGGACTGGTGTGGGGCACATTGCCCATCGGGGTCAGCATCCTGGCGATGTTTTTGGAATTGTTGTTACCGGCGCGACGCGAGATGCCGCTGGTGATGGCCCCGCCCGTCCGCGTGGCACGGGAGACTCATTACGTAGCTTAAACAGCAAGAGGTCACAATGAACCGCATTCTGCCAATTGTTTTAGTCGTGGTGACTGTGCTTTTGCTCGCGATCGGGCTCACCGGAGCCGGCCGCACCGCTGCCACTATCGGCATCGCGCAAGGATCGGCCCTGCCCGGGCTAACGGCGAAGCCGAGCACTCCAGAGCAAGCCCTTGCCAACTTTCTGATCGACATTCAAAAACACAACTGGGATCGCGCGTTTGCGAGCATCGAGCGCACGAACGGAAGCTTGAGCGAGCAGGCGTTCATACAGGAATGGACGGGCTCGAACGGCGGCCTGCGGTCATTTTCCAGTCTGGAGAGTTACGATGCGCGTCCGCTCCACGCCACCGATTCCGAGGCGCAGATGCGGGCTCGAATGCATTGGGCGACTCCGGTCGGACCGGTTGAGGATGTGCGCGATTTCAAGCTGGCGAAGAGTGGAGACATCTGGAAAGTCGTATGGGATGAGGCTCCGGTGCCAAATGTTCCGGCTCAAGTCGTGCCGGTGAACTATTTGCGGTGGGACCTGGTTACGGGCGGCGGCGAGGAGTGGGGCGCGCATAACGTGGATTCACCGAATGTGCGCATCATTTCGATGAACGCCGTGGACTCTGCAGAAGGCGCGGTGGTGATGGGAGAAGTCGTGAACCAGGACACGGTGCCGGCATTCGTGAACGTGAACGCGATTCTTCTCGATGCCGGCGGGAACTCGATCGACGACGAAAACAGTTTCGACAAGATCGATCACGTGCTTTTGCCCAAGCAGGTATCGCCATATCGCATCGACTTTCCACATATCAGCCTGAGCAAAGTGAAGAACGTGCGCATGGATGTGAAGGCTTCGCTGGTGCCGGCATCGTCCGATCCGGTGATCGGAGTGATGAACCAGAAGCTGGATACCGATGCGCAAGGACGCGCTGTACTGCACGGCGACCTGTTTAACGAGAGCGGACAGACGGTGAACATTCCGCACGTGATTGCCAGCTTCTACGACAGCAACGGAAAAGTCGTGTGGGTTTCGGATGGCTACGTAGAGAAAGCGTTGCTGCCGCAATCGTCGGCGCCCTTTGCGGTGGAGCTGCCGAAATCCCTGGCGGGGAAGGTGCAGAACTTCCACGTGGTGGTGAACCAGTACATCCTGGAGAAGTCCTAACATGAGCGCCCGACTGGTGGGGCTGATCGGAATCGTGTGCCTGGCGGGCTTTGCGTTGGCGCAGGGTGGGGACATTCGTGTGCCGACGTCGGCAGTGGCGGGGCAGGCGGCAACGATCAGCGCTGCTGACAGTGGGACGTTCTACCTGTTGGGACCGAGCGTGACGTTGAAGAAGGACGTGAAGTCCGGGGAAGCGATTCAGCTGAGCGCCAAAGAGCTGCAGAGTGCCGGGCGGTATCTGGTGATTCTGTGTGCGGACTCGTGCCGCAGCGCCGAGTTTTTTGTGGCTCCTGCCAAGCCCGTAAACATTACGTTTCTGGTCCATCCTTCGCGGGCGCCGGTAGGCCTGAACAACGTAATCAGCGGCGTGGCGATGCCGTTCGACGAGTTCCATAACTTCGTGGCGACGCCGGAGAAGGTGAATTTCCAGCTCAGCGCCGGGGGCAAGACGCTGATGTCGCATGAATCTCCGACACAGTTTGGGGCGGCGTGGTTCCGCGCCAGTTCGGGGCGCACGGCCGGGCCACTCCAGATCGATGCTTCGATGAACGACGTGACGGCTCGGCGGATCGTACAACAGGTGGCTTCCGAGCCCTGCAATCTGCGCATCAAGGGACAGCGAGATGCGAAGGGGATTGTCGTGGAGACCGATCCGGTGCGGGACTGTGCCGGGAATCCGGTTCCGGACGGAACGATTGTCACTTTCACGGCGAAGGACGGGAAGGACACGGACACGGTGGATGCCCCGGTGAAGAAGGGCATAGCCCGCGCACAGTTGACGACCGCGGGGCCGGTGGTGGTATCGGCCGCTTCGGGCGTTGTGATGGGAAACGAACTGCGAGTGCAGTAAGGCAAACGAGTGGAGGAATTTTGCCAATGAATCGATGGCACTTCTGCCGGACGGTGGGTTTGATTGCGATAGCGGCATGCTGCTGCCTGTCCGCGCTGGCTGCCGATTCCTCTCCGCAGGCGGTGTTGAATACCACGAAGACGGGTCCGCGGGCTATGGAGGAGTTGACCGACAAGGCTTTGTTGCGGGATTACACGTTTGCCTGGGCGAGCCTGGAGCAGGCGCTGGAGTCGAACTCCACTGCGCCTCTCAACGCGCTATTCACCGGCACAGCCAGCAAGTGGCTGAATGACGCGATCACCACGCAGCGTCAGAGTGGTGTGACCTCGCGCTACCTGAATCAGAATCACAAAGTGGAAGCAGTCTTCTACTCGCCCGAGGGAGATGTCGTGGAAATGCACGACACCGCCGATTACGACCTGGAGATTCTCGACGGCAGCAAGACAATACATAACCAGCATGCAACGGTTCGTTACATCGTGCTGATGACTCCGGGCGCGGACCGGTGGGTGATCCGGCAACTACAGTCTGTTCCTGAGTTTTAGCGGGAAACGGCAGCACCAACCGGTGCCGGGATGAGCGGCATCTGATTTCACTCTGAGACGCGCCTTCTATATAGATGGAGTTTCGTGTGTCCAATAAGCTGCTAGCGGTCGCGATTGTGTGCTTCATGGCGGGAAGCGGGTGTACCACGCCGGGAATGCATCATGCGGTCCAGCAGAATTTTTCGGTTCCCAACGCCTGGCCGAAGATCCTCGCGGTTTACATGCCGTGGTTCGGCAACCACTCCCACATGGACGTTGGATATTCGAGCAGCGATACGGCCGTCTTACACCGGCAGATTCAGCAGGCTCAGCGCATGGATATTTCCGGGTTCGTGGTGGACTGGTATGGGGACGCCGTGCCGTTCAATGACCACAATTTTGCGCTGATGCAGGAAGCTGCCGATCAGGAGCACTTTCAAGTCGCCCTTCTATACAACGAGGCGCAAGACGACAACGGGGAAGCGACCGACGAAGCGCTGGCGGCGATGGATAAGGCGTACAAGGCGTATATCGGGCCGGAGGCGCCGCATCGCGGAGCTTATCTCACGTACAGCAACCATCCGGTGATTTTCATTTTCCCGAAGCACGGGAAGGTGGATTGGGGCATGGTGGCGGAGCATTGCAGCGGCTGGGAGAGTTCGCCCTATTTCTTCTACAAAGATCAAGCGCAGCAGCAGTACGCACAGAATTTTGCCGGCTACTACGCCTGGGTGCAGCCGGGGCAGCAGGGATGGACGCCCGATGGCAGCAATTGGGGTGGGCAGTATCTGGAGAATTTTTACAAGAACATGACTTCGAAGCATCCGGACAAGATCGCGGTGGGTGCGGCGTGGCCGGGATTCAATGACTCGAAAGCGGAATGGGGATTGAACCGGCACATGCAGAGCCGTTGCGGAAAGACGCTGGACGAAACGATGCGTCTCTACCAGCGCTATTACGATGCATCGAATCCGTTGCGATTCCTGCTGATCGAGACCTGGAATGACTATGAAGAAGGAACGGCAGTGGAACGACTGAGTTTTACGCAATGCAACGCCAAAAGCTGACGCCGCCGACAAGAGCGGCGAATTGAAAATCCTGGGAGCCCAAGAATCATGGAGCCTGAGCGCGATTCGTCGAAAGAGATGCAACTGCTATCGGAATTGGTATTGTCGCCGGCGGGGAAGCCTGTGGGCGAAAGCGTCATGTCTGTCGCCGATATCGAGACACTGGAGAAACTCGCCTCTTCGAACCACGTGATCATGAGGGCCTTCCCACGCCTGCATGAGGTGTTGCGAGCCGAAGGGAATGTTGACAGTGCGGAAGGGGTGGGCAGTGCCGTGCAGCGCGAACAGCTGCGGATTCAACATGCTCTGGGCTTCCTGGATCAGATCTGCTCGACGCTGCGCAAAAATGGATGCCCGGCGGTGGTGATCAAGTCGCTGGATCATTGGCCGGACTTGGGAAGCGATCTGGATCTGTACAGCGATGCCGAGGCCAACGAGCTTGTGCGCGTGATGAGAGAGTCGTTTCGGGCGCAGCTGGCCGAGCGCAGCTGGGGGGATCGGCTGGCCAACAAATGGAATTTCATTGTTCCGGGACTGCCGGAGCTGGTGGAGATTCACGTCGGGCGGCTGGGGCAGACGGGAGAGCAAATCGCGGTCACGAAGTCTGTGATGGGGCGGGCGGCGCAGCGGCAAGTGGGCGGGTATCAATTCCTCGCCGCGGCGCCTGAGGATCGCATTGTAATCAGCACCCTGCAGCGAATGTACCGGCATTTCTATATTCGCCTGTGCGACATCGTGGATAACGCGCGATTGCTGGATGAGCGGCTGGTGGACTTTGACTATCTGCGGTCGCTGGGCCTGAACTCGGGTCTATGGGAAGGAATCGCGACGTATCTGGTAATCATCTCCGAGTATGTGGAGCGCTATCGCGGATACGGAGTGCCGCTGCCGGCTTGGGTCATGAAGTCCGCCAGGTTTGGGAGCGAACAAGTGTTCTTCCGCCGCGACTTCCTGCGGGTTCCGATCATGCCGCATTCCATGAATCTCTATGCCAAGGAATTGAAAAGCTTTCTGCAGCGAGGCGACTTGCGGAACGGGTTCCGGCTGAGCCTGTTGCCCTGTCTGGCAACGGCGGCGGCATTGGAGATGAAGATCACGGGAAGCGATAAGGGGATTTGGTAGCGGTAACCTCGGCTATGGCAAGGGCAGAAGAGACTTTTGGCTCTACAGCCTTATCCGGATTGAACGACACCGGGCCATTGCCTAGTGTGTAACTAGTTGTTTCTGAGACAGGCATTGCACCCCATCCAAGGCGCAAGCCTTATCCGCGAGGAGAGTGTTTGGTGGTGCGCATCCTGATTGTTGACGACAATCCAGCAGTTCGTCGCTACCTGCGCGCTATTCTCGAGCAGCAAAGTTCCTGGCACGTGAGTGCCGAGGCCAAAACAGGGGCGGAAGCGCTGCAGAAAGTATTGGAAGCGCCGCTGGATCTGATTCTGCTGGACTACCAGATGCCCGACCTGAACGGTGTCGATGTGGCCAAGCAGATCAGTGAGATGTTCCCTAAGATTCCCATTCTGATGGTGACACTGCACCTTTCGCGGCAGTTGAGCGATGCCGCGCGGGCGGCGGGAGTCCGGGGGGCATGTGCCAAGCAGGATATAGGGTCAGTGGTGGAGGCGGTGGAAGTACTGTTGCGAGAACAGACTTATTTTCCAGCAATTTCCGCGGGACCCATTGCGTGAGAGCCCACTGAGAATTTCGAGGGCGAATACAGGATTCTCTGTATTGGACGAAGGGGTCGAGGCCGTTAGGCTCATCAGTTGTCGGGGGTTCACTCCATCCCGAGTGATCTTAAGCCTGTAACCAGCAAGCATTTCGCTCGTTTTCGAAGCAGTGGACTAGAATGGCGAATAGTCAAATCGGCTTCCCCCCGAGGATCAGTAACAAGATGACAATTCGCATACTACTAGTGGACGATCATCCGATTGTGCGGCAAGGGCTGAAGACACTGCTTGAGGGGCGCAG
>Ga0335070_10000315_pt1 | contig 56758 bp, 48 predicted proteins | sample Lox_Sample_13_FD_206722 | JGI IMG/M metagenome (GOLD analysis project Ga0335070, IMG submission 206722) | Soil microbial communities from Loxahatchee National Wildlife Refuge, Florida, United States - Lox_Sample_1.3 | ecosystem: Environmental > Terrestrial > Soil > Wetlands | place: USA...
CACGGTGAATACCACGGTGACCGCAAATCCGAATTTGCAGTTTGGGAGATTGGAAGGAGGCATTCTGTTTAACCTCGGCGCCTTGAAGCTGAAGTAGGAGGAAGCAAAGGAGTCGACAGGTGGGCGGCCGGCCCGCCCGCGTCCGACATGTCTGAAAAATCTTCGGGCGGATGCCCCGTCCGGACTTGCAATTGACTTTCGGGCAAAGACTTTGCATAATTAGGTCCGTTTTGGCCGAGCGTCACCGGCATGAGGGATTCCTCTCGGCAAGTGTGAATCCCGCAGGGGTGATGCGTGCCAACAGTATTTCGGAAGTGGTTCGGCGATCGCATTTGGTTCCTCGTTGCACTGTTGCTGGCGGCATGCATAGCAAGCGTTCTTATTACGCCCGACCTAAGCGATGATCTCCCTGGCGTTATCCGCGGGCATCAGACTTCCAAGACGCCGACTCTAATATCCACGCTCGGCCCTTCTCTCGCGTTGCCACTGCTCCAGAGGTCTGGTTTCACATCCCCACCGACTCTAACCTCACCGAATTTCTTACAAGAGATCTGTACTTTCCGCTGCTAGCCCCGTAAATCCGCTTAAAACCAATTCGCCTGCGCTCCGCGCCTATCCTGAGCCAGATGACATAGAAGTCGGAGCGCCGGAGACGATTGCCCAAACCGTTCGCCATCAACTGCCAGGTTGACCAAGGGTAAAGAGGATTCGGCTTTGAACCGAATGGGCACAACAAATAGATGGCCGGATGTTAGCAAGTACACGTGTCGGGCAGAAAGCTTTCTCGAATGGATGCGTGCCCTGCCCGGTTTCTAATTCGCTTCGAACCCAACGGAAATGGCGCAAGCCGTCCGACTAGGAGGGATCGATATGAAGACAAATTACAGGCTGCATTCTGTACATGCATTGTGGGCTCTGGTTGTGCTCGTTCTGGCGTTCGCCGGTACGGCACTCTGCGACGACCACGGAGACCACAAGCACCGCCGAAACGATCGCGCGAAGATTCTCTATGTCTGGGCCGGCGACCAGGCACGAGTGGCCCCGGATTTTCTTGCGGTTGTTAACTTTGACGAAGAGTCGCCGGAGTACGGAAAGGTAATCACAACCGTCCCCGTTCCACCTCCAGGCAGCTCGGGAAATGAGCCGCACCACTGCCATCTCTCGGCCGACAAGAACATCCTTGCGTGTGGCGGACTGCTCGCCTTGCTGCGGGGACAGAACAGCATTTTTTTCTTCGACGTGAAGAAGCCGCTTCAGCCCAAGTTTCTGTTCTCCACTAGCGGCACTCTGTCGAACATCACCGACGACTTCCTGCCCTTAAAGGAGGGTGGGTTCCTGGTGACCCAAATGGGCTCGCACACCGGCGGCACGCCCGGCCGGCTGGCCGAGTTTGACACGCACCTGCGGATGATCGGCGAATGGCCGAAGGAGCCTCCACACCACGGCTTCAACCCGCATGGCATCTCCGCCCGCCCGGAGATGAACTTGATGGTGACGTCCGACTTCATCATGCCGGCGAGCACCCTGAACATCATCCAGGGCGATCCGGAGTTGCGGGGATCTATTCGGGTGTGGGATTTTCGCAGGAGGACGATCACGCGAACCATTGAAATCCCCGGCATGATGGGCACCATGGACGTCAAGCTGATCCCCGGGGATCGGCAGGGGCGCGCGTTCACGGCAGGGATGTTTGACGGTTTGGTTTACCTGGTCGATCCCAAAGCTGGAACTGCAATGAAGGTCTTTGACTGCGAGGACATTGTTCCCCACATCGAAGTGCCGGTTCGCGGAGGCATGGTCCAACTTCTCGCCATGCCGCAATCCGGCGACCGGCTGCTCTTCGCTTCATTTCAAGCAGGGCAGGTCGGCATGCTCGATGTAAGTGACCCGGAACACCCTTTCCAGTCAGGAATAGTAAACCTGGGAATGAATGCGGGCCCTCACTTCATCACGCTCACCGATGATGACAAACGCTTGGTGGCCGTTGATTACTTCCTCAACGAAGACAACTTCGGCAAGATCCACTTCGAAGGCGACCATCATGTGCACGTCATCAAGGTTTTCAAAGATCACCTGGAGTTGGACCCGCGTTTTGAGTTGGATTTCAACACGGCGTTTCCCACTGGGCCGGCACGTCCTCACGGCGTCGCGATGAAGTAAGGAGGTTGGTCCGCCGAGGCTGCCCCATTCAAGCGGCCCGGTTTTGGCCGTTAGAGTGGGGGTTTTCGTTCCACCACGACTCAGATCCGGGCTGATTAGATAACCGTGTCGGCTCCCCGCCGTCCGAGTAGACTTGCGTTGCTCAAACACCAAGGCTCGGAGGAAAGGAGCCGAGCACATGAAGATTGTAGGTTGTGATTTACACACGCGCTACCAGCAGATCGCGATGCTGGACACGGAGACAGGCGAGGTGATCGAGCGTCGTCTGGAGCACGCCAACGGAGAAGCCCGCGCTTTCTACGCCAGCTTGCCAGGTCCGGTGCGGGTGGGCATCGAAGCCACCGGGCACACGCGCTGGTTCGAGCGCCTGCTGGCGGAGTTGGGCCACGAGCTGTGGATCGGCGATGCGGCGCAGATCCGGGCGGCGATGGTGCGCAAGCAGAAGACCGACGCGAACGATGCCGCCCACCTGCTGCAGTTGTTGGTAGAGGACCGCTTCCCCTGCATCTGGCGACCGAGCCGGGCGGAGCGCGATCTGCGGCAGTTGGTGTGGCACCGGCAGAAGCTGGTGTGGATGCGCAACGCGATCGGTAATCAACTGCACGCCCTGGCCATGGGCGAAGGGCTGTGCCGCAAAAAGCAACTGTGGACGAAGCAGGGCCGCGCTGAATTGGAAGGCCTAGGACGGGACGAGTGGGCCAGTTATCGCCGGCAGGAGTTGCTGCAGATGATCGCTCAACTCGACCACTCGCTGAAGAAGTTGGATGAGGCGGTGGAAAAACAGTCGCAGCAAAACGCGGCGGCGGTACTGCTGCGCACCCATCCTGGGGTGGGACCGGTGACCTCGCTGGCCTTCGTGCTCACACTCGGTCCAGTCACGCGCTTCGCGTGCAGCAAGCAAGTCGCGAGCTACCTGGGGCTGAACCCGCGCGAGCACTCTTCCGGCGGCAAGCAGCGGCTGGGGGCGATCAGCAAGCAAGGCAACCCCATGATGCGTTCGCTGCTGGTCGAAGCCGGACACTCCGCGGCACGACTCGACGCCGAGTTGCGTAAGGACTATCAGCGACTGAAACTGCGCCGGGGCAGTGGCGTGGCTAAGGTTGCCATCGCCAGGAAACCGGCAGTACGAATGTATTGGATGCTGCGCCAACAGGCCAATTACGCGCAGCTGGTTCGCATGCAAGGCAGCCCGTGGGCCACCCTGGTGCAGAAGTAGAGCATCGTTGGGCTGATTGGGCGCCTTGCCTTCCCGAAGCGTCGGGAAGTTCGCACAACGAATCATGGTCTGACACAGTAAGACCGGATAGATGGTTGGTGGAACCAAGTTTCCACCGCAGGATTCTGTAAGCGAGCCTGGGTGCTATGAGCGAAAGACAAAAGCAACGGCAAGGACAAAAACAAAAACTTTCTACGAAGGGAAAAAACAAAAACCTTCGCAGCTCTACGTGTCCCTTGACAACGCCGACACGGTTATAGAGGGTGGCCCACCCCGTCAACTTATTGTTACAAATAAACTTACACGAGAGGGTGCCCCATCCCGCCTTCCTTTGGCGGGGTGGGTCTTTTCCTCGCGTCAACCGAACGCCGCGCCGCCCCTCCGCCATCCCCCGAGCCCGCAGTCCGATGCCCTTTCTCTCGCCAACACCTCTCGCCTCGCGCAAGAGGCACTCCCGCAAGATGCATCTTGCACCTCCGACCGAACGGGGTTAATATAGCGCTCCTGTGCCGCTCCCTGGGCGATATGGACGCCGCCCATCGTCATAGGCGCGTCATCGCCGCGAACCTTCGCGGCTGGGGCCCGATGCGATTCAACTGGAAATTCCTTGGAGGGAGTATGGACGCAACTCAGAAAGTGCTCACTCTGGTCGCGCTTCTGGCGCTGACCGCGGCCTGCAACGCAACCGTCATCACTAGCTGGGCCGATGATGTGGGGCTCATCACCACATTCAACGGGACCCTGACGGTGGGAACCTACACCACATCCAACTGCATCCCGCTGCTGTGCAACACCACCAACTTCTATCTCAACGTCCCGGTTTCCAACGTGGACTACCAGCAGGTGTACGCGGCAGGCGCCTTTGCCGGACCCACCTCTATCTCTTCACTCACCTTCTACTACGATCCGTCGAGGGGTGGCGCCAGCCTGGTCATCAGCGGTACCTATTCCATGTACCTGTCCACCACCTCGGCTGCCGTCAATGCGCTGGATGGAGTCAATCTGGCGAATAACCGCGGCGGTGACTGGACGTTCTTTGGCACCTTCACCACTGGTACCGACACCAATCCGTCGATTACCGTGAGCGGCACGCCGTTTTCGTATGATCCGGCCAACGGAAACCTGCTGATGGAGATCTTTGGCATCGGTCAAATTGTCACCGGCAACGTTCAGGGTGTAAACGGCTACATCCAAGTCGACGACGATGGCATTGTCGCGAGCCGCGCCGTGGAGTATGACACCGTGGTACCGGAGCCCGGGACGCTTGTGTTGTTGGGTTCAGGCTTGGTGGGTCTTGCGGGCGTGGCTCGCCGCAGAACGAGACGATAGATAACCCGGTGGCGGGTGGCCCACCCAGTCAACTTATTGCTACAAATGAACTTACACGAGAGGGTGCTCCATCCCGCCTTCTTTTGGCGGGGTGGGGTCTTTTCGTCACCTCGACCGAACGCCGCCACGCGCTCTTCCATCCCCGAGCCCGAAGGGCGCCACGTTTCTCAGGGTGGAAGCACCAGCTTTAGCGTGGTGAATTCGGGCATGTAGGATTTTGGGCTTTAGCCCCGGCGGGTGGCCCGGGTAACGCCTCCCGCAGCGAAAATTCCTTCAGGTCGGGTGCCAGTTCAAGCGCAGCTTGAGCGGGGGTTTTCCTTCCCTCCAACCGAACCCCGCCCTGCGCTTCGCCACCCCCGAGGCTGTTGTCATCCCCATGGGGCTGACCACAGCAGACTGCCTCTACTCCAACAGGCGCTGGATTTCCTGGAAATCGATCTGGCAGCGCCCGACCGTGCTCCGGCCGCTCACAATCTGCAACGCACCGTCGTGGAAGACGTAGTATGCCTGCGTTGCCGGATCGATGACGACGATTCCCGCGATGCCCATGGTGGCGTAATCGGCCAGCTTGACCAGCATGCGTGTCACCGTGTCCTCGGGCGAGAGAATCTCGAACACCATGAGGGGAGCGTGGGTGATGATCTGTTCCACAGGCGCGGCTTGGTCAAGCACGGTGACATCCGGCACGCGGAAGCGGGTAGGCGAGACCTTGACTCGCAGCTCAGGATAGACTTTCACCTTCCATTCGTCGCCATGCTGCCGGAAGTACATAACCAGAGCAGCCTGCCAGGCTGCGTGATCCAGTTCTCCCACGGGGCGCTCCTCGATGACGCCGTCCACGTACTCAGCATCGGGCTCGTATTCGCTTGAGCGGAGATAGACCTCAAGCGGAATCTTGCTTGCCGTCGCCATGCGAAGAGTATAAGCCTAAACGGCGGATGGCCCAATCCGCACTCCCCTCATTCCGGAAACTCTCCACGCGGATGCCACGTTCAAGCCAAGCTGGCGGCTGGTGGCCCAGGCAACACTCCCGCTCAACTCAAAAATCTTTGCGAGGGTGCCCCATTCAAGGGCGCGAAGCGACCTTGAGTGAGGGTCTTTGTCGAGGTTCACGCCGCCCGCCGCACCTTTACCTTCACCTTCACTTCCACCCTTGCGCCCAGTCGGTTGAGCACCGACATCAACCGGTCCACCGTAAACCGCCCGAGGTCGGCATTGCGGATACGCGAGAAATCGGCCGCGGCAATTCCCGTCCGCGCATGTGCCGCACGTACCGTCAGCCGCTCCCGCTCGAGCACCTTCATAATCTCAGTAGCCAGAATGGCCTTAAACTGCGCCGCATCGGCGTCCGGATGCCCCAAGTCCCGGAACACGATTCCGCTTCCGCGCACGACCTCGATTTCTTCGCGCTTCATCATCTCGCGTTGGATGTTGTGATAACTGACAACAATAATCAAGGTCGGGTACCCCATTCAAGCGACCGCCAGCGAAGCTTGAGTGGGGCTTCGGGTCACAAAACCGAGGTCTCCCCTGTAGCGCACCGAATCCAAAAGCGGCGGAGCCGCGGCGCGATGTTAGGCGTGGGGCTTTTGTTTCGCGCTAGAGTTTCTAACGGTGAGAGGCGGCAGGGCGTCAATTGTGTGGTCTGTCGGCCCTTTGACTGCGTTGCTCTAGGATCTGCCTACTTTCTCCAGCAGCACCATCAGCGACTGGCCGGCGGGCGTCGGCTTAACGGCGTCTTCGAGCACGATGTCCCGCGAACTGACGGCTTTTTCATACAGGCGCTGGTCGGCGTCGGCGTCCGGATCGAGAGTCGCGCCATTGAGTGACGCGCCGCCTGAAAGTCCCTTGCCATGCCCAAAGGCCATCACATCGGTGTCGACGACCCATCCGGTGGAGCTTGCCGCGCCCACCGTCGCCGACAAGTCACTCTTGCCAATCTTGATCTTGCCGGCCAGCAACTTATTGGCCGCCGAGGGTGACAGGATAAGAGCGACATAATCGGTGGACGAGCCACCCAACTGCAGTCCGGCGGTGGCTCCGCCTACCGTGTACATGGCCGGTGGTGACCATTTCCCGCCGCTGAAGTTCCTGCCTTTGCGGCAAAGCAGCGGGCCATGACCGCTGCTTCCTCCAAGGCCCACCGCAAACTGCTTCACCCGGGGCATAATGAGGATGCAATTCGCGGTCCCCAGCAGGCTGGAGGGAAGCGCCCCACTGTGCAGCATTGCCTGTAAGGCCTTGGCAGCATGGTTCAAGACCTCTTCGTCTTTGCTTCTGTCAGCGCTCCACACCGGCGGGGTAGAGAGCAGGAGCAACGGTGCGAGCAGACAGCACAGAGCTCTCTTGAGAGTCGCGGTGGGCATTGGGCGCCTCTTTCGCCATGGCAGAACCAACATGGTGGCACGCTCTGCCCAACACTATATACCCGCCCCGCCCTCCGGCTCTTGCACGATCGCCCACGCTCCTGTCGTGCAATGTCGCCCACCAGCGCTTGTGCGGCGGGTGGCCCGCTCCGCGTCCCGGCATCTTCGAAAAATCTACGCGCGGGTGCCCCATCCGGGCTTCTGTTGGCCCGGAGCCTGCCCTGAGCGAAGTCGAAGGGTGGGTCTTTTCTCCTCTCCCACCGAGGGCCGCGCTCCATCATCTCCCAAGCCCGGGATACCTCCCGTCTTTTCTCCGAAGAACCAGGCAGCCCCCCTCGAGAATCCAGCCAGACATCAATCAAGTCTCCCTGGCTGCCGAGCTTCGCTTTCCAAAAGCTGCGGAACTCTGTCGTTCCTGTGGGCTTGCCGGTGTAGGTCTGGAAAAACTCGCGGCTGGCAAGGAAGAACTTCTCATCACCCATTGACTGTCGCAAAGTATCGAGCATGAGTGCGCCTTTGTAGTAGCGCACGACAAAGCTGGTCTGCTGCATGGGCGGCACCGCGGATAAGGACGGCGCGTCGGCCGGAAGCTCCATGACCTGCTTACGGGAATTGGCCATGATGCCTCGGAACTTCTCTTCGGACTGGAGCTGCTGCACAGCTACGGCGGAGAAATATTCGGCGAATGCCTCGTTGATCCAATCTCCCTGGCCGGCCCCGAAATTCCACCAGTAGTGTGCGATTTCGTGAGCGATACCCTGGAACAGAGAGAACTTGGGGTCTCGCGCCAGCGCCTCCAGCGTCAGGCCTTCCGAGGTAACGATGAGTCCGGGCCGGGCAAAGCCCGCCTTCCCCTGGCCTTTGCGTTTGGGAGAATAAGCGTGCTTGACCGTTCCGCCGGGGATGGTCGTCTCTCCCAGCCGAGCGGTGTAGAGCTTGAGCACGTCGGCAATTTGCGTGCCTTCCTGTTCAATGAACCGCTCGGGCATTTGCGTGTAATAGATCTCGACGTTGACGTTTGATTCCTGGAACGATCTCTCCTTATAGTTCGGAGAGGCGAGGATGACGATGTCCGTGTCTCTGGGCGACGACCAACGGGTCAGCGCGCGGCCGTCGGCGACGTGATTCTCGACCTCCTTTCCTGAGCAGATCGAAGTCCAGCCGTGCGGAAGCGACAGCCCCAGTTTTACCCTCACCGGCTGTCCGAATACGAATTGCGGATACCAGGAGGAATAGCTGGCGAGCTCGACCATGCGAGAGTTGACTTGATCGTCGAGCGCATGCCGCCAATCGGGTGTGGCGTTGAATTCCGGAAGCGCCTTCATCCGGCCGCCGTATTCAATGTCCATGCGGATTCGGCGTTGCGAGAGTCCAGCAGGAAGACTGACAACCACGCCCCGCGATGCCGGTAAGGGAAATTCACTTTCCACCGGAGCATCGGCGTACTTGGCTGGCTCTCCGTTCACCAGCAATTGCTTGATGGCGAAAGTTTCGTGAAGATTGAACTTGAAGTTCGGCGCCGCTGGATCGTTCAGCGGGACTTCGATGCTTCCCTCAACGGCAATGCTGCCTGCTGCTGGTTCTACGCGGACCGTTAGATCGTAGGAAAGTAGATCTTGGGGAACCGGCCCTGAACTATCAGCGGCTCGCAGCGGAATTGGTATCGCCAGGAACAGAAACAAGCCGATGGCGGTCAAGCGCTCCATTCGTAAGACTCCGATAGACCGGCCATTCTAGCCCCTCGGCGGCTGGCCCCGTCCCACCTCCTGACATCTCCAAAAAATCCAAGGGAGGGTGGGGCACGGGTTTTCATTCCGGAGGCAGCCGGCAACCAACGTCTCGTCGCCGCTCTAGCCACTGCGTACGCTTACTCGCTCTCGCCCATGGGCTCGCCACTTGTGGTGTGAGTTCTCGCGGCTGAAGCGGGGGATAGTTCTCTGGCATCCATCCCAACTTGGGCTGTGCAGGATTCGCTGCTCCGCCGTCAACCCTCTTTCTTCATCGCTGCTTGACGGGGTCCCCATTTCCGTGAGCGACCGCCAGTTGACCCGGGATCGCGGCCATAGGTAGGTAAGGAATATCTGAGAGGCGTAGACTATAGTCTGCCATTGAAACTAGGGTGGCCACCCGGCATCATGTTTTTGCCTCACTCTTGGGACGGACACTGGAGAGAAATTGCAGGATTTTAGGTGCCGCAGCCGCGACGCCAGTCGCGTACGTCACCCAGGTATTGAATACTTCGCCCTGGGTATAGATCAGAAAGGCAACGACGCCGACGCCCAGGACGAGGAATGACCATTGCAGCGATGCTGGACGTGAACCGGCGATCTCCTTCTCCCAATGCTTGACTGTGTGGTGCGGGAGGGCGTGTACCAGGAATTTCGCGAATTTATTGTCCTTGACCATCAAAAGGCCCCATCTCCGCTCTATCAGGCCTTGCGCCATGAGGTCAGCGATGACGTCGGCGCTGTTCGGGTTGACCACGCCTTCCTGCGCTAACTGCATCATGACCAGTTTCTCGGACTTCGACAGTCCGGAGAAAAGCCAGTGAAAGTAGGAATCGGCCGAGAGCCGGTTCTGATAGTCGGCATCTTCTTCGCCGATTCGCTGACCCAGAGTGGAATGCAGGTCAATTCGCACAAAGGATCGCAGCACACTGCGCCAGCGTTCACTCGCCTCAATAGACGATATCGCCAAGGGATCGATCTCAGAGATGATGATTACGCTGTTGCCGAGGCCCGAGAGTAACCTCAACAAGGACATGTTTGCCTTCGCGCTACTCTCAGGGTCGTCTGGCAGGCGGTCAAAATTGTGGAGTACGACGGGACTACCATTCCGAATGACCCCGTCAATTTGGTCGCCGCTGGATCGGGAGGCTCTGAACCAGCCGCCTGGTTTTGCCGGGGCGGGGGCCGGCTTCAGCAGGATTTCAGCATCGCAGAGCTGAACATCCGAACGACCTATCAGGCTTGCGATTGGGCGCGACGACTCGTGTCCGATGATCAGAAGATTCATCGGAAGATTGGACATCAGAGTGGCGGGGCTCAGCCCGGAAATGGCGTCTTTGGCCGGAGGCGGTGCGAGGAGTTCGAGGAGAAACACACGATTGAGGCTCGACCGTACCAGCGCGTAAAGCACGGCCAGAACCACCACGGTACCGAACCACCAGAGCGCATGGTCCCAAGGAAAATGAAAAGGTGTCCAGAGCGACGCAATAATAAGGCCCTTGCCGTTCTTCCTCCCTTGGCCGGTCTTCCCGTCCTGATCGCCCTTCTCCTTCGCGTTCGCTTTCATCGTGATTCTACGAGATCCGCCACGGCTAGACCCACTTGACATCCAGGCCCAGACATCGGATTTACCCTCCGCAAGGTGCCGGTCGTCGGCAGCGCCCTCGTTGTAGGAAAAACTAATATCACTCAGGAATGGGTTCTCATCCTTATGTGCCGTATCAGTACTACAAGTAGGTATGGTGAGTTCTGCGTCTAGTAGATCGGCGTTCACCGAAACGTCGTTTTTTTCCTCCGGGCTTTCCCCACTGCAAATATTGATTTCAAGGATTTCATGGTACGAATAGACTGGCTGTATCAACGGCCGTGCGGGCACAGTCGGCTCAGTTAAAATTCTTCTGGCATTCTGCGCTCCCGGCGGGGAAAACACCAAGTTCCTGTAATAGTCATCAAGGGTAGTTTCCTGGTACAATTTTTGCATTTTCAACTCCCGGCTTTCCAGATCAGAAGCGAGCTGAAGCTGCGTGTGTTGAACAAAAAGCTTGTTCTCAAAGTTGCAGACGACTTTAAAAAAGCAAAGGCAGGGCAGAAGGGCAATCACCGCCAGCAGCGTAGTGCAGGCGCCACAGTACGCAAACTGCCATCGAGTTGATGTAGTCCCCTCAGGCTGGTCTGAGGGCTCTTGCAGATCGCTGCGCCCGGCGAGTACCACCAGGTTTAATACCAATACCGCCGCTGGAATCAGGCCGGCATAGGGCAGAAAGACGAGCGGTTTATGCACCAGTCGGGAGAGCGCCAGAAGCACAACCGCAGCGGTACTGTTGGCCGCCAACATCCACCAATACCTGTCGGCTTTGCGCGAGTCGGGCCATAGCCATACCCTGGCCGCCTGGTCCCTTCGTATCCAATAGGCAGAAACCAGGATGATCGTAATCGCAGCGGCATAGAACAGAAAAAGGGTCGAAACCAGGCTGAGTATTTCCAGGTTCATCGTCTCTTCCGGATGCAAGTCGCGAAAGACGACAACAGTCCATAGTCCGTCCTGGTTCCCGTGGGCCATGGGCAGGACATACATACGATGGGGCCGGCCTATGTAGTCTGCAACCACAGTCCCTTCCGTGCGCATTCTTACGCGCGATCGAAGATCAGGATCTTTGTCTGTCTCGGCGAAGAAATTCTCTCGAAGATTTCGGGCAGAGTCGGAATGGAATACCACAGTGCCGTCCGGCTCGAGGACGGCGAATTGATAGCCACCGGGCAGGACTGGATTGAAGAGCGAGATCGGCTGGGTCACGATAGAGGCAGAGAATTTCTTGGAGTCATTCTCTTGCTCCTCCTCAGGCGTCGCTGCCTTCTTGTTCTCTTCCGGGATTACTCTCCAGAAAATGGTTATGTTCTGCCCTGTAGTGGGTGAGTATTGCGACCCTATGCCCGAAGCCGGAACCGTTCGAGGAATTCCGCGGTCCTTAAGAGCCCGCTTGACCGCTGTGTAGTACGGCACCGACGCATCGTTTAGCGAGATGAACGGAGTGGGACGTGTGCGGGTCGTCCACTTGACAAGTTGTTTACCGTTAACATCACTCCAGGCGGCAAAGAAAAGATAAGGATAGTACTCAAATGTTGCAGCGTCGTTGTCTGCGGGAGGCAGCGTTCTTGTTCCCAGGATATTCATCCGGCAGGCCGGGTTCGGGTCGCAGCCCATGTCGCTGTGCTCCCCGAATAACAAAATCACATCTTCTTTGTCAGGGCTGCTACGCAGGTCATGCCTTACAGAATCGATGGCTCCCGTGAGTTCATGGCGCATATTCAACGCGTCCAACTGCGCAAACGCGTTAAACCTCTCGCGCTCGAAGTTCAGGTTGATCGCAACCGCGAGTCTTCTCATCTCTTCATCGGCGGCCTGTCCGAAGAAGTATTTCAAATAATAGGCATCCACCAGGGTGAATGTCAGGATCGCCGTGACCAGGCACGCGAAAACCGCGATGGTCGTGACGTCTCTGGACCGCAGTCTCTCTCCAGGACTGGAAAGATGCAGTCTTAGGAATGGATAGGCCGCAAGAGCCAGCAGCATGGCGGCCAGGACAATCAGAATATACGCATACGGGATCAACTGGCTTTCAGTCCGGAAACGGTCGGCGCGCACCAGGCCACAAAGGACCCAGGGAGCCGAAGGGTCCTCTGGGCTCTTCGCTGCTGGAGTCGAGGGACCACTCTTCGGCTCCGAGGCTTCTTTGGTACTCCTCGTCTCTGACTGTCCTTTGGCGATGTTTCCCTTGGAATTTTCTTGGGCGGGTTTCCTGCCGGGATCTGCGGGAAGAAATGAAATCTGCAGGGGTTGCGAGTAAAGCCGGTAACGAGCTCCGGCGATTTTGACCTCCTCCAGTCGACTCACCGGCGTCAATAGCTGGACACCTATTTGCTTTGGGTTCTTTCCATCTACCACTCCGGAATCGTCTTGTAGATTTTCAATCCTAGCGACTTCAATTCCAGATAGCGACTTCTGGAATATGACGTTCCCGTTGCTCTGGGCCAGCAGCACCACATCGAACGGACTCAGGTCAGGTGGACCCAGGAGTCCATCAATCAGCTTGTCCAAATCCGTTCGCACGACAAGCTTGGCGTTCTCGCTATGGCGGAAAGCTAAATACAGAAAGTGGGTCCCCTCGTCCGCCTGTACGGCTATCTTTGGGGGATCATCGTAGTCGCTGCCGATAATGTGAACTGTTTCGCTCCTCTCAGGCACGACCAACTCGGGGGAGACGAGGCCGAGATATTGTTTCAGGTTGCCGTCGTTGACAGCGCCGGATTTCGTGGTCACGCCTCCGGAGTCCACCGCGTTGTCCAGCATTTTGTCGTAGGTGTTTATGGTGAGACGGATCTGGTCGCTCAATGTCTTGAGGTAGCGAAATCCTCGATCATCCAGATGTCTCTGCCGGTTAGGAACCCAGTACAGGTAATAGCCCACAAACACAACGCACAGGAAGAGTGCGATGATCACGGGAACGAACCAGCTGCGAAGCCAAGTTAGTTTCGTCACCGCGAACTCCTCCGCGAGAGAGCTGGGTCACGCTCTTTACTCGAGAACCCCTTGTTGACCGGGAAAAAGTAAGGAGATTGTACATCGAAATGGGGCGGGTGGACCGGCCGAAGACTTTCGTTAGCCAAAACGTGCAGTCGGGCTCCTGGCTCAAGCGCGACTTGAGCAGTTGTTTTTGTTCCTCGAGGTGAACGCCGTGTTTGGGGCCGTGTGACGCCGAAAGTACCGTAACGCTCTCCCAAATCACGCCCTCAGCCCACGCCAACCCGGGTGGCTCGACATCGTGGTGCTCCGCGCTTTTCGCAGCTAACTTGGAAGAACTCTGATGAGGTTCCTTTTTCGGGAATATCAGGCTGCTTTCGTCATATTGACACGCCGATTTTCCATGACTCGTCCCCGCCGCAGCGTTCATCATGAAGCTGCCGCGTTCTGCCCGCAGGCGGAGCCTGACGCCGTCGGCTCACCGCTAGGAACGCCTCGAGCCGAAAGAGCCGTCGGTCCGCCTAACCAGCCTGGGGCGGAGCTAAGTTCTTTGAATGGAATAGTTTGCTTTAACTACCACGCACTCAGTCGTTTGCACAAAAATTTCCCCTATCTTAATGAAAACAAGGATTTTTGGGGGACGGGGAGGGGGTACTCATTTCCATTTTGAAACCTCCCGTCCCCAGTTGACTTGCGCCTGCTTCGCCCCTATGCTTCGAGCCAGCATCTTGGGGTGAATCATGAACTTACGCGCAAGGGTCTTGCTGCCGCTCGCTTGCTGGATGATCGTCGCATGCGGCGGATCCAGTGTTGCCGGCGCTGTGCAGCAGCCGCAATCCTCCACCACAGAGAAGTTGGGAACCGTTGATTTCCCTATCTCCTGCGCGGCGTCGCAACAGGCGCCGTTCAATCGCGGCGTAGCTTTGCTGCACGACTTCTGGTACGACAAGGCGGAGCAGCAGTTTCAGGCGATTGCGACGGCCGATCCTACCTGCGCGATGGCCTATTGGGGCGAGGCCATGAGCCTCTGGCACCAGATCTGGGACCGCCCCGGCGACGGGACCCTCGAGCGCGGGCTGGCGATGGTGCAGAAAGGGCAGAAGCTGGGTGCGAAGACGCAGCGCGAACGCGATTACCTGAATGCGCTGGCGCAGTTCTACCAGAATTACGCCACAGCGAGTTTCGAGACGCGGGTCAACGCCTACTCGAACGCCATGGCGAAGCTGCACGAGACGTATCCGCAGGACCACGAGGCGGCGGCCTTCTATGGACTCTCGCTGCTGGCAGCCGCGCCTCCGCGCGACATGACGTTCGCCAACCAGAAAAAGGCGCTGGCGGTGCTGAACGAGCAGTTCGCCCTGGTGCCCGACAATCCCGGCGTAGCGCACTACATCATTCACAGTTGCGACAGTCCGCAAATGGCCGCCGAAGGACTCAAGGCCGCCGAGCGTTACGGTGAGATCGCGCCCTCGGCACCGCACGCGGCGCACATGCCGTCGCATATCTTTGCACGGCTGGGGCTGTGGCAGGAAGACATCCGGGCGAACCTGGCATCGGTGGCGGCGGCAGAGCAGTCCGGCTCATACGGGCATGAGCTGCACGCTATGGACTTCCTGAATTATGCCTACCTGCAGGTCGGTGAAGACGAGAAGGCGCGGGCTATCGTGGCCAAGGTGCAGAACATGAATCCCACGGCGGGCCACGATATGCACGAATATCTCGACATGGCGCGCGCGGGATTTCCGGCGACCTACGAGATCGAGATGCGGCATTGGAAGGAAGCTGCCGCGCTGGATCCGAAGGCGGCCAAGATGCCACAGAACGTAGCCGTCATCTACTGGGCGCGGGCAGTGGGCAGCGGACATCTGCACGATGCCGCGGCCGCGAAGAAAGACCTGGCGCAGTATGACGCGATGGTGGAAGCGGTGAAGCAGTCGGCCGACGCCTACCTGGCTCAGTACATGGACACCGGGCGCGACGAAATGCGGGCGTGGATTACGTTTGCCGAGGGCAAGAACGACGAGGCGGCACGAATCATGCGCGGCGTCGCGGACAAGCAGGACGCGCTCGGAAAGGGAGAAGTGGAGATTCCGGCGCGCGAGATGCTGGCCGACATCCTGCTGGAGTCGAACCACCCTCAAGAGGCACTGGCGGAGTTTGAGCGGTCGATGACCATCGATCCTAACCGCTTCAACGGGTTGTACGGCGCCGCCCAAGCTGCCCAGATGGCGAAGCAACCCGCCAAGGCCGAGAAGTACTACGCCCAACTGGCGAAGAACTGCGAGGGCGCGAAATCCGACCGGCCGGAACTGGCGCGTGCGCGGGAAGCCGTGGCCGGAAAGACGGTCGAGGGCGGGAAGTGACACTGCTTTGCACTTCGCTCCGGCCGCTTCATTCCGAGGCTACGGTTTTTCCAACTTCGCCTATCGAGCTCGGCAACTCTGTGCGTTCGTTGCGCGATATCGACGTAGTCCGCACGTTCGCCGTCAGCAAAACCTGAGGTATAATTCACCCCACATTTCGGAGGGGGCTCATGGCGCACGAACTTACGTGGGACGACATCAACAGAGTGGGGATCTCGCTCTCCAACCAGCATCCCGAGATTGAGCCGGATACGATCGATCTACCCAGGTTGCACGCCTATGTGATCCAGCTCAGCGAATTCAAAGGCGATCCGCAGAAGTTTGACGAGCAGACGTTGCAGGCCATCCGTTCCGCCTGGATCACAGAATTCCTCGAGCGCACGCGCAACTGGGCGTAAGCCAGTAGCCGCTTTCCAGCCGAAGCGCTTCGTTGACCATGAGGTCTGAAGCGCTACCGCTTTGTGCGCCGAGTTTCTTTCCGCTGATATTCTCACGCCGGGTGCGAGTGGCGTTGCCTGGCGTGTTTGCTTGCCAGGTTCGCCTTCCCACGCGAGTGATGGTGCGTCGTAACGCTTGGCGCAGTCTGTTTCGCAACTGCTTTCGCTGCGACGGGCTGATCGAAATGATCAGGGTCCACTTCCTGCTGGGCGAGGCACCGCTGCGCGCTGAACGAGATAGCCGCAACAGCCAACATTAATACCACTGTTCTCAGGGAGTTCATACCTCACCTCTTTCGGCATCGATGTTGGGCTTAAGAGCACTTTGGCTGCCAACCCGCTTCTTCTGGCACGGGAGAGCGAAGTGTAGCTGGTAGCGAGGCGTAACTGATAGCCGATAGGCGACTTGGTTTGCAGTGAGGCGGATCGTGTCTGGATGCCGCTCGAGTCAGAACGTGACCGCTCGGCGCGCCGAGCTATCCGACGGGATAGTTCTCGCAACCGATCGAATAGGACTATCGACGCCAGCCTCGCCCATCGGCTCTGCTTGTGATTTAGTCTCTGGCCAATGCGTAGTAGCCCTGGCGGGCTTGGACTTTGTAGTCGCCGCTCTTGGTGTGGATCTGTATCTTGCGGTAGGAGCCATCGAGTTTGGAATTCGTGGGGGTGTAGCCGATGTTGTACTGGCTGCGAAGTTCGTTTTGGATCTGCTCGAAGGCCTGGCGCAGCTTCTGCTGGTTATTGCCCACTTCGATGACGCGTCCGCCGGTCTCCTCAGCCAGTTTCTTCATGTCGCCCAGGCCAAAGCCCTGGTACCAGCCGCCGCGGTCGGCGATGAGGATCACGTAGCACATGGTGTCGGCCTTTTGTGCGGCCTCAATGGCGTCACGAATGCGCATGCGGCTGCCCTCATCCTCACCGTCGGTGAAGATGATCATCGCCTTGCGGCCCACTTCGGTCTTAAGCTTCTCGTCTCCGGCTAAATAGATGGCGTCGTAAAGGGCGGTACTGCGGGGATGCGCGTTGGGCACCGGACCCCCACCCAGGCCAACCGGGCCGCCACCCACTGCGCCACCGCCGATCTGCAGTTTGTTCAAGGAACGCCGCAAGGAGGCCACATTATTGGTGTAGTCCTGGTCCAAGTCGATGTCGGAATCGAAATTAATCAGGAAAGCGAGATCCTTGGGGCGAAGAACGCTCTGCAGAAATTCGACGCACGACTCTTGCTCGATGGTGAGCACGCGCTCCTGGCTGGGGCTGGTGTCGATCAGCAAGCCCAGCGTCAACGGCTGGTCCGAGTCGGTGGCGAAGTACTTGATGGTCTGCGGTTTGCCGTCCTCGAGCACCTCAAAGTCGTTCTTGGTCAGGGCGGGGATGAGCAGCCCGTGTTTGTCCTTCACGTTGAAGAAGATGCTGACGACATTGACTTGTGCTTTGAAGGTTTCCACAGATTCGCCCTCAGGCTCTTGCGACTGACCCTGAGCTTGCGGCGGAACGGAAGAGTGGGGCGGCTCCTGATCATGCACGGTAGACTGTCCCGTCAGCCAAGCGGAGGATACGAGTAAGAGCGACGCAACAAGAGCGATGAGACGAACGCGGTTCAACCACAGACCTCTTTCTTTTCCGGTGTTCCCATTGTAGTGCAATCCCGCGAACCGTCGCATCAGGCGGGGTGCCGCCGAAAGCGAACTGCGGGTATACTGAGCTTAGGTCCGGCTACATTGGGAGACCACTCTCTGCACATGCTGAAGCGTCAACTCAGTTCTTGGGTTCCTTTCATTCTTCTGCTTACGGGGGTGGTTTTGACTTCCACCTCCGCAGTCGCCCAGCAGCCGCTGCCCGACGCACCCAGACCGCAGAACAACGCGCCAGCACCCGCACCACAAACCGACTCCACCACTCCGGCTCGGGGAAAGAGCGACGACTCCGCCGCGGCCTCCCCGAAAACAAACCCGCAGCAGTCCGAAAATACTCGCCCGCCGGCCGACCAATCGCAGACTGCGGAGCCTGTCAATCCTCAGGCGCCTCCGCCGGGCTCGCAGACGATCAAAACGGTCCCGGCTGGAAAGGCCACCGGACCGGGCAACGACTTCGACGAACTCTACAAGCTGAGTGTCAATGTCAACTTCATCAGCGTCCCGGTGACGGTGAAGGACCCCGACGGCAAGATGGTGGATGGCCTGCTGGCCCAGGATTTCAGCATCTACGAGGACAATGCCAAGCAGACCATCACCTACTTCACCAGCGATCCGTTTCCCCTTTCGGCGGCGGTGGTCATCGACCTGGGAATCTCGGAGAACACGCTAAAGAAAGTAGCCAACACCTACTCGGCACTAGACGGCTCGTTTGGTCCTTTCGATAAGGTTGCGGTGTTCACCTACGGCAACTCGGTCCAGAAGCAGGCGGATTTTGCCAATCCCACGCGGCTGCAGGCGGCGCTGCAGCGCATTCGCGACCTCCAAGGCATGAATCCGGGCGCGCCAGTTGTCGGCGGACCGCTGGGCTCACCTCCCAACGTTAACGGCAAGCCGGTCGATCCCGGCGTCCTGCCCCTGCCTTCGCAGACGGGAACGCGCGAGTCGCATGTGATGAACGACGCCATCCTGATGGCAGCGACGGAGTTGGGGCATCTGCCGCGGGAAACCCGCAAGATTATCTTCGTCATCAGCAACGGCTACGAATACGGCAGCCGCGCCAGCTACTCGCAGGTGCTCAAAGTACTTCTGACGAACGGCATCGCGGTCTATGCCGTGGACGTGGAGGGCGCCGCCGTTCCCGGTTTGAACAAGCTCGACAAGCTCCACATCCCCGGGCAGGGCTACACCAACATTCTGCCGAAGTATGCCAACGCCACCGGCGGCGACGTGATCGATTCCTTCTCCCGTGAGTCAATTGAAAGCGCGTACCAGACCATCACCGCGCAAGCGCGCAACCAGTACACTCTCGGATACACGACGCCGCAGCGCGCGTCGAGCGCTTATCGCGATATCGAGGTTCGCGTGAAACGTCCCGGTCTAGTGGTCACGGCGCGTCACGGATACTACCCGCTGCCGCCGCAGCGCGAAGCGCCACCGCCATCACCGCCTGCGGACAACAGCCAAAAGCCGACGACACCACCCGGCAATCCGCAATAGCGATTAGCTCCAGCGAGGTTTGACCGCTACTCCGCAACCGGAGGTTCCGTTCTCCGCTGCGGCGGAAATGGGCGGATCAGGACCGCGGTCCGGATGCACGACTCAAGCAGGTAGCGCGCCCGCGCCAATTGTTCGCCAAAGGGACTGATCGCGTTACCCAGCCCCTTCGCATAGACCACAAGTGCGCCGTTGCGGCGTTTCAGCTCTACGGACGAAATCCGTTGGTCGTGCAGCTCATCCAACGCGTTGGCCAGCCGCAGCACTCCCGCCAGTGGCATGAGTTCGGCGCGGCGCTGGGCTGGCAGCCCGGCGAAGATCGGGTGATCCGACGGCGGCAAACTGCCACGATGATAGTGCGCCACGATGGCGACGCACTGCAGGTACTCCTCGCTCCAGCCCACCGGAGGCTTGAGGTTGCGAATCATGCGGTAGCCGCGCTTGCGATGCCGGCCATCCTTTCCGCGGCCGACGTCATGCATCACCGCAGCGGCCTCCAGAATTCGGCGCGAAAGCTCCGACCGGGGAAGCACACTGTCGCGCACCAGCCCGTCGTAAATGTCGAGGGACAGAGTTGTGACGAGCTGCGTGTGCTGGTCATCGGGATCGAGGAACGCCGCCCAGGTGCGCATCTTCTCCAGCGCCGCCTCCGCCAGTTCATCGCCGGAAGGCAGTTCGGCGCGCCATTTCGGCCATAGTGAGTCCCTTCCCACCATTTTCTTGCGGTAAAGAGCGATGCGTTTCTGGCGCTCGGCGGAGATCCTCTGCTGCCAAAGAGCGCGCTCTTCGGCGCCAACCTCTGGGTGCGACTTCACCAGCCCCCACAGCACATCGAAGTCATGGACCTCGCCGAGCGCATCCTGCAAGTCACGCAGGTCGCGCGACCATCGCTTATGCCGTTCGGGCAGAAAGTTCTCCACCGTGTAGCGAAAGCGCTTAATGCCGATGCGCAACTGGTGGTAGGCCACCGCACTTCGATTGCGCAGCGCCGCGCGGTGCAGCCCGTAGGCCTCGTGCCAGCGCTCCAGCGCGAGGTACTGAAAGACCAGGCCTTCCAGTGGCACGCGAGTGGCGCGCTCGGCGAGCGTGCCGTTCAACGCCGTCCAGCGCTCGCGGTCGAATTTGCTGACGGCCTCTTTGGCCACCAGCTTGAGCTTTTCCTCCTTCTCCCGCAACGAAAGCAGCAGAATTTCGCGCAGGGGATCGTCTTCTGCCGAGAGCTTCGCAACCCACTCCAACATCACCTGGGTGTCGCGCAGATCGCCGAGGCTGGCGAACAGCCCCTTGCCCAGCTTCTTCATCTGCCGCCAGGCAGGATCGGGATCGACGGAGAGAAATCCGTCCGCCATGGAACGGCAGCGGCGAATGGCGACGCGCAGATCGTGCACCGGATCGGGCGCAAAGTCCTGGCTGGCTTTGTCGGCCTCTTCGAGGACGCGCGCTGCCCAGTAGGCAAGCCCGGCTTTCTTGTCCTCAGCCGGAGCGGCAGTATTGCCGACGTGATGTTCATGCTGCTGATGGTGCGCCGTGTGCATGAAAGACGGTCCTACACTATTGTCGCAGAGCCGATGGGGCTCACGACAGCCTAGCGCGCAGAAGCTTCGTCGGGTCCCGGAATGGTTTCAATTTTCCCGAGCAAAAACAAGTAGGAAAGGATGCCTCCGACCAGGACAGCCGCAGCGACCAGGAACGGACGGCGAAACGACTGCGAATTGCCGACGAGGTATCCAGTGATAACAGGCGCGAGGATGGCCGGCAAGTTGTCGACGAAGTTCATGATGCCGGCCACCCGAGCAGTGCTTCCCGATGGAGCGATGAGTGCCGGGATCGACCAGCCCACGGGGGCCGACGCCGCCAGCCCGCACAGCGCAATCGAGATCCAGAAGATGGCCACGCGGGGACTGGTGGTGCGGGTTGCGCCTGCCACCGCCAGGCCCAGCACCAGCCCGGCGATGAGGATCGTCTGGCGCACGCGGGTGGGGTCTCGGCCGGATCGAATCAGGTAGTCCACCAGCCACCCGCCGACGATGAGGTCACTGGCCGTCGCGGCCAGCCACGGTATCGCGGTGAAGAAACCGGAGCGCAGCACGTCGAGATGCAGAGATGTGTTGAGGTATCCCGGCAGCCAGGTCAGAAATAGATAGAAGTTGTAGTTGTAGGCGGCCATGCCGAGGGACAGTCCCCAGACTTTCTTCTTGCGCAACAGAAACCACAGCGAGGCAGCGTGATGCTGATCGACCGCGGCTTCTTTCTGACCGCCTCCGGCTGCGATGTGTTCACGCTCAGCCACCGACAGCAGCGGATCGTCCGTTGGATCGCGATAGATGAACCAGAACAACGCGAAGTAGCCCAGGCTGAGCACGCCCGTAGCGATGAAGCTCATGCGCCAGCCCCAGTAGTGGACGATGACTGCGACGATCGGTATGCCAATCGCCGAGGCGAACTTGGCGCTGGAGTCGAATATGGCCGTCGCCAGGCCGCGTTCGCTCCTCGGAAACCACACACCGATGGCCTTCGCATTGCCGGGAAACGTTGGCGCCTCGGCAATACCCAGGAGCAATCGTGCGGAGATAATGCCGGCGAAGCCACGCGCCAGTCCGGTGGCGAACGATGCCACGCTCCACAGAAATGCGCTCATGCGGATCACCGGTTTCACCCCGAAGCGGTCGAGTACTGGACCGGACGGCAATTGCAACAAAACGTAGGTCCAGCTATAGGTGCTGAGCAGATACCCGAGAGCTACCGTGCTGAGGCCGAACTCGCTCTTCAGCGGCGTAATCGCCACCGACAGGTTGACGCGATCGAAGAAGTTGACGATGACGCCAATGCCCAACAGCACGGCAATTCGCCAGCGGCGGCTGGTCCATAACGTTGGCGTTGTGGCTTGGTGGCTCAAGGCAGCGCGAAGGTTCCGGGACAGTAGAACACAACCCGGCGGTTTCGAGGTCGAAGTATCTTCCGCGGTCACTGAACCCATGCGCGTTCTCTACGGAACGCGCACTTGACCTTACGCGAAGCGTGTAGAGACGAAGCCGGCTGCCCAAGCCTGCTGCCAGTTCGTTGTCCCCGGCGGCTGCGGAGGCGATCCCGGCGGCACCGGCAGGGGCGCCCCTTCGGGCGGTACGACCAGCGCGGGCGGGAAGAACGGTCGCGAGTCATTCTGCGGTGCGACGGAGTCGTCAGTGCTCACGTAGCTACCGTGGCCGAACTTCCATGAATCTGGGAGGATCGGGGTTCCCCACAGTTTTGCCGGCTGGTTGGGTGGATTGGGGCCGAATCGCCCCAACGCGCCGTGCCAGTACGGATCACCCCGTGATACCAGTCCAGCCAGCGGATTGCCGACCGGAAAAGCGAATTCCAGGACATCGTCTTTGTGCGAGGCCAGCACGGAAACCTTGCCAATCTGGGACAACGCATCTTTGTATTGGTTGCTCAGGCAATCGTCATTGATTGCGCCAGCCATAATGGTCAGGCTCTGCAAGCGAAAGGTATTGCCGAGATCGCGAATGGTTTCCAGCACCATGCGCGCACCCAGACTATGAGAGGCCAACGACAAACTGTTCACGCCAGCGAAGTTCGCCGTCAGGAACTCGGCCAGTAACTGAGCGCTCTGGATGGCCTCTTTGTCCTCGACGGGATAGTCCAGCACCGGAATCCAGCGCGAATCTCCGGGCCACAGAACAGCTACAAAGAAGCCGTTGTCCCCCAGTCGCAGCCACTCGTTCCAGTGGGCCAAATGAGCCATTCCGTGTGCCCGGTTCACGTTGAAGCCATGTGTGCCCAGCAGCACGTCGCGACCCTGAACGGCCTGCTTGAGTGCCGGCAACAGGGGACGAGAGGGGTTTGGATTGGGTTGCGCGTCGGTGCGCACGACAATATCCCGCACGTCAGCTACAGGGTTGCCGCCGGCAGGGTCGGCGCGAAGATCAATGAAGTAGGTCATCGCGTCACTTTTTCAAGGTCTGCGCCAGCTTGCTGCCGGCCTGTATCGCACTGGAAAGGTCCTTGGCCACTGGCGCCAGCGGTGTGGCCAGAAGCCCGCCGAGGATAGCTTTCCACATGTCAACTCCGCTGGAAGTGCTACCACCGAGGGCCAACACCCCAGCTACTGCCAAGATGACTGAGACCGGGATGGCCAGGAGTTTGGCGGCGTTGCGGTATCGCTGGTCTCCACGCTGATAACCCTGATCGAGCATTGCGCTCAGCAGCAGATCGAAGCGGCCGTAAGCGTCGGTTTCCGCCTGCGTTAGCGCTTCTCCGGTAGCCAGCTTTCCGGCAACCGACTTAAGCGCCGCCGGATCCACGCCCGCCGCGGTGGCCATGCGGCCCGCGGAGTCAGTGGTGAGGTTCAGCTTGATCAGCGATTTCGCAACTGCTTTCTGGTCGCTTAGAGCCATGCCGTTCATCCAATTAGCCCTGAGTGTCTCCAGGACAGACGTAAGCCCGAGGGCCGATGAGCCGGTGCCTCCTGCCGTCGACGGAGCAATAGATTGCGAGACAACGCCTTTGATGTCTCCGAAGCCAAAGTTTGAGACGCCTCCTCCAATGCCCTTGGAAGCGTCCACCACGCCATAGGCGGCAGTGCCGAGACTGCCAATAGCCAGGACAATCTCACGCAGGTTCATGTTAGAAATCACGCTCGCCGTACCTGCGTCAAACATAGTGTGCCTCGCTGAGAACTGTAGTTTGAGGATCCGTTCCTTCGGTCTGGAACGCGAATTGTGTGCCGTTTCCTGTTGAAAATCAACCTATTTTGTGTGGTGTATTTCGCTTAACCGACCTACCTGACGTGATTGTGGCGGCATTCCCCCTACCAACCGAAGCCGCGAAACAGCCCGCCAGCTGTGTTCAAGCGGTTTGCTGACAGTCGCAACAACGAGGCATCTCACCACTCACACCCCGCCGTGACCCCAATCACTGCCAACGACGTGACGCGGGCGTACAAGACAATCAGACTTGTCTCCTAGCTCGCTCGTGGAGGTGTCCCATGGCACCCAATGTGGTCACCCGTGTGGCTTTCAAGAACATTCTCGTCGCAACCGACTTCTCTGAGGTGTCGCAGCACGCTTTGTTGCACGCTCTGGCCATGGCCAAGCGCTTCGACGCCAAGCTCACAGTCGTACACGTCGCGCCGCCGGAGGCGCAGGTCCCCATCCCCATGGAGCCTGTTCCCGTGGAGCTGGACTGGCAGAAAAAGCGGGGCGCGGAAAGCCTGGCGCGGCTGGAGGGCTTCGAGGCGCTGCACGCGTATCCCCACCAGATGCTGCTCAAGCAGGGAAGCCCGTGGCCGGAGATCTCGGCCCTGATCGAGGACCGCGCCATCGACCTGGTTGTATTGGGCACGCACGGCCGCGGCGCGTTGGGCACTTTGCTTCTTGGCTCGGTAGCCGAGCAGGTGCTGCGTCACGCCACCTGCCCCGTGCTGACGGTCGGACCCGACGTGCGGCCCAGCCTGCTGGATCACGAGCAGTTGACCCACGTCCTATTCGCCACGGATTTCTCCGAGGGCTCCTTGCATGCTCTGCCCTACGCCCTTTCGCTGGCCGAGGAGAACAACGCCGTAATCACCTTGATGCACGTGCTGGAGCAACTGGAGCCCATGCCGGTCGAGTACTCCAAAGAGCTGCTGGCCGACTACCGCAGACGGCTTTGGGAGCTAGTCCCCGACGACGCCAACCTGTGGTGCAAGCCGCAAGTCGCGGTTGAGATTGGTGTGGCGGGTGACGTAATTGCCCGCATGGCGCGCGACCGCCAGGCGGACCTGATCGTGATGGGCGTTCACCAGGCCGGGGCAGTCGCCAGCCATCTGCCGTGGACGGTGGTGCACTCGGTGGTGCGGCACGCACGCTGTCCGGTGCTGACGGTCCAGGGTGCGAAACCGGTCGGCGCATAGAGCGGGCACGCAGGAACTCGGCAGCGGCTCACTCATGCCAGGGTGGACTCGAACTGACTTGCGCTAGAGTCCGAGGTAGGCCCGCCGCACTTCGTCCATGTTGGCCACGTCGCGCGAGTCGCCTTGGATGTTCACGCGCCCCTCGCTGAAGACGTAGGTGTAATCACTCAGGGCAAGTGCGAGGTGCACGTTCTGCTCGACCAATACGATGGTCATACCCTGCTGGCGCAGCTTCTTCAGCGTGAGAAACAACTGTTGCGCCAGCACGGGCGCGAGGCCGAGCGAGAGTTCATCGATCATCAGTACCTCGGGCTCCTGCATCAGGCCGCGCCCCATGGCCAGCATCTGCTGCTCGCCGCCTGAGAGCGTCGATGATTTCTGCTTGCGCCGTTCCTTGAGGCGGGGGAACATATCGTACACTCGATCAAGATTGTCTTTCTTCCGCTTGCGCGCGCGATGTGCGTACGCTCCCATCTCCAGGTTCTCTTCCACTGTCATGTCGGGAAAAAGCTGACGCCCTTCGGGCACCAGCACCAGTCCGCGATTGGCCTTGGCATGCGAAGAAAGCTTGGTCACCTCCTTTCCGCCCAGCAAAATGCGTCCGCTCCATGGACGCACGCTGCCCATGACGCTGCGCAGCGTGGTGCTCTTGCCCGCACCGTTCGCACCCACGATAGTGGTCAGCTTGCCCGGCTGCACCTCCAGCGAGATGCCCCACAGCACCTGCACCTCGCCGTATCCGGACTTCAGGTTTTCCACCTGCAGCAGCGCGGCCATCAGTTCTTCTCCATCAGCTTGTCGGCAATCTCCGAGTCTCCCAGGTAGGCCTCGATGACCTGCGGGTCGCCGGCCACTTCGATCGGGCTACCTTCCGCCAGCTTCTGTCCGAAGTTCAGCACCACAATGCGGTCGGAGAGTTTCATCATGGCCTGCATCACGTGCTCGATCATAAAGACCGAGACACCGCTGTCGCGGACCTTGCGGATGAGGTCAATCATCTGCGCGACTTCTGTAGGATTCAGTCCAGCCAGCACTTCGTCGAGCAGCAGCAGTCGCGGCTTGGCGGCCAGCGCGCGGGCGACCTCAAGCCGTTTCTTGCTCGCCAGGGTTAGCGAGCGCGCAGGCGACGCTGCCCGCTCGACCAGGCCAACCTGTTTCAGCACTTCGAGCGCGGTTTCGCGCGCGGCGTGCAGGCCAAGTGACTCGCGTCCGAAGCAGGCGCCTACGGTGACGTTCTCCAGCACGCTCATGCCGTTCAGCGGTTTCACGATTTGGTGAGTGCGCGCCAGCCCCAGCTTGACCGCCTTGTCGGGCGAGAGGCCGGTGATGTCTTTCCCGTCGAACGCGATCGTTCCTTTGTCGGGCTTGTACACGCCGTTGACGATGTTGAACAGCGTGGTCTTCCCTGCCCCGTTTGGGCCAATGAGTCCGAGGATCTCGCCCTCGCGAATCGTAAAGCTCACGTCAGAGACGGCGTGCAGTCCGCCGAAGCGCTTGCTGACTCCGCTCACGTCGAGCAGCACGCTCATTCGACGACCTCCTGCGAGCGCGGCACAAACTTGTACAGCCAGCCAATCAATCCGCCGGAGGCGAAAAGCACCACGACCAGCAGCAGTCCGCCGGCGATGACGAGATGGAAGTTGGAGAGCTTGGGCGAGGTCAACAAATATGACCGCAAGCGCTCATACAACCCAGCGCCCAACGCCGCTCCAACCACAGTGCCCTGCCCACCTAGCATGAGCATCACGATGCCTTCGATCGACAGCATGTACTCGAAGGCGATCGACGGGTCGATCATGCCGTTCTTGTAGAACATCAGCGCGCCCGCCACCGCGGGCAGAAATGCCGACACGCTATAAATGATGGCCTTATACACCGTGGCGTTGATGCCCAGCACCACCGCGGCGTCTTCGTCTTCGCGAATGGCGAACAGCCCCAGGCCGAACTTCGAGCGTTTGATCACCAGGCTGAGAATAAGTGAGAGCGCCATCACTCCGACGACAAGATAGTAGGTTGTCCACAGGGCTCGCATCGCCCCGCCCAGCGGTTCGTAGGCTTCGAACGAAAGATACATGCCGGTCGAGCGCCCCCAGGGATCGAAATTGGAGACGAATGCATGGACGGCCTGGAGAATCCCCACCGTGGCCAGCGCGAAATATGCTCCCCGCAATCGCAGAACGCCCAACCCGAACAGCAACGCGCAGATACTTACGAACACACCGGCAGTCAGCGCTGCCGTCGGCAAGTGCCAGCCGCGCACGCTGACGAGGTACAGACCCACGTAGCCGCCGAGTCCGTAAAAGACAATGTGTCCGAAGTTGACGTAGCCGGTGTAGCCGATCATCAGGTTCAAGTTGCTGACCAGGATGATGGCCAGCGCGACCAGAATCATGTCCTCGCGCATCGCAGCGTCTTCGGCCCGCAACGGCAGATAAACAAACACCGCTGCAATCAGCAGAATCAGCCAGAACGAGGGCCGCTTGAAGATCACGCCGTCGCCCTCCCAAAAATACCGCGCGGAAACAGGATGAGCACCACCACAAACAGGCCGAATTCGATGAGCGGAATCCAGCTCACAGCGATGAACGGCGTCACCGCGCCTTCCAGCAGTCCGAGCAGCACGCCCGCCGCCAGCGCGCCCAGGGGTTTGCCCAGTCCGGCAAGCACTGTCACAACGAAACTCTTAAGCTGATACACGGCGCCGGAAAGTATCGTGAAAGGAAACAGCGTGGACACCAGCGCTCCCGAGCCCAGTGCCAGCGCGATGCCAATGCCGAAAGCAATCGCCAGCACCGCGGTTGACGAGATTCCCATCAGTTCCGCGGCTTCGCGATTATCCGCTACGGCTCGTATGGCCCTCCCCGGACGGGTGCGGTACAGGAAAAGTTCCAGTGCCAATGCGATAATCAGCGCAGAAGACGCGGCTGCGATGTGATTTCCAGTGAACGTGTACGCCCCAACCGTGATGCCCGGCAGCGTGAAGTTGACGTTGTACGGACTGGTACTCCACAGCGCGGTGCCGATGCCGATCACCATCATGTTCACCGAAAACGTGGAGAGCAGACTCATGAGCTGCGAGCGGCCGAGCACCCGGTGCACCGCCATCCAATACACCACAATGCCAAGCACAAGACCGATGGCGATGACCGGCAGCAGCAACACGTAAGGGTTCATCGCCGTGGCTGTGAACATCAGGTACATCCCGAACATGCCCAGCGCGATCATGGCGCCATGAGTGAGATTAATGACATCCATGACGCCCCAGATGAGGCTGAGCCCCATGGCGGCGAGGCCATACACCGCGCCCACCAGCACGCCGTCAATCATCGAAGCTAAAATGCCGGACACATCTCACCCTTTGCGCACGCGGATTCTTGGCTCACCGTCAGTTGCACATCAATGCATGGGGTATTTCAAGTCGGCGCTCTTGCCGGCAAGCGGCCAGACGACCTGCTTGACCGGACTGCCTGACTTGTCTTTCTGCCACTGCGCCAGGACCATGGCATGTCCCACCTGCAGACCGTGTTCGTTGGCCGCAGTCGCAAACTTGGTGCGTCCGTAGAACGTGGTGAGGTCGGTGGCGTTGAGGACGGCCGCTACTTTCGCAGTGTCGATACCGCCGGCCTGCTCAACGGCGCGTTGCAGAATGAGGCCGCAGGCGTAGCCTCCCGCCGACTCATAGCTCGGAGGCGTGTTGTATTTGGCGGTATAAGTCTTGGCAAATTCGGCTCCGCTGGGACCGTACTGCGCCTTGAAGGCGACTTGCGGCTCCCACTGCGAGGGCACAATCACCCCTACTCCCGCATCGCCCAGTTCGGTCCACTGCGGACTGTCGGGAGCAACCAGCAGCGTGATCATCTTCAGCGGTACCTTGTGGCCTTGAAGCTGGCGAGCCAGGGTGGATCCGTCGGCGTAGTGTCCGCCGCCCAACAGGACCGTGGCCTTGGCAGCAATCACCTTGTCAATGATGGGGCTGAAGTCAGTCGTGTTGGGAGCATAGGCCTCGCTGAAAGTCACGTTGAAACCAAGTTCTTGGGCGTACGGTTTGGCCGGAGTTACCACCGCCACCGAGAACGGTGAGTCTTCATAGACGAAGGCTACCGTGGCTTTGGGGTCCTTGGTCTTGAGCATGTCCAGGACGTCCGTGAAGTAGTGCGCAGCCGGAGCAAACATCTGGTACAGATAGTGATTGCCCAGCTTGTAAGTTTTTTCCTCGGCCGCGCCCGAGGTGAGCATAATCTTGCCGTACTGCTCGCTCACCACGGCCGCCGTGGCCGTCAGCGGTGAGGAGTACGGACTGAACATGAAGTCAGCCTTGTCCTGCAGGATCATCCGCGTGTAGAGCTGTTGCACGCGCTTGGAATCGGACTCGTCATCGTAGCTGACGAGCTGGATCTTGTAGCTCTTGCCTCCGGCCTTGATGCCGCCGGCGGCGTTGGTCTGGTCGCGCCACAATTCGACGCCGCGGTATTGTTCCAGCGAGTCAACGCTGAACTTCCCGGTTTTGGAGACCGTGAACCCAATGGTGAGAGTTTGTTGTGCCACGGATGTGGTCACCGCGAACAGACAGAGGACAGACAGCGCGAAAAAAAGTCGCTTCACAGTGCACCTCGCAGACCTTTACGGAGCGTGAGCGAAAGCATATTGCGACAGCTTACGCCCACCAGTGACAGCGATTACAAGCCCAAGTGATACGCCTCACAATGGGACTAAGGTGGGGGTGCGGAGGGATAGTCCGCAACAAACTCTGGCCGGATTATGAAACGGCGCCAAGCGCCCTCAAAATGCAGCGCAACCCGGCGGACAGTCTGGTCGTACACGCTCAATTTCAACGGTCGGGCCCCATCCAACCGGCGCAGGCTCCGGCGCGCCCCCCTTACAGGCACTTCATAAACCGCAGCGGCCCACGGCGGATGACCTCGAACTTTGCAAAACCGTGCCCTGCCATGATGTCGATCAGTTGCGGCTCGGTAAACATGCGGTAGAACGGGTAGCGCTTCACTTTGCGATAGACAAAGTGAATTCCGTTGAAAACGGTCGCTTCCTTGGGATGATAGTCGAGAAGGTACTTCTTGCCGCGGCCGATGGCGGCGAGCTTCTCGAAACCCTGGTCGGTAAGGTAAGGAAGGATGCCCAATCCGACGAGCACGTCGTAATCACGGAACTGCTCAGGATCCAGGTCTTCGACTGAGCTGACCTGAACTTGAACGTCCACGTTGGGACCGGCAGCGTTCCGGATCCGCTCCCGCGTTTTGGCTACGGCAGGCTCGGCAATATCGAACGCACGGTAACGGCGAACGGTCGCTGAGGCCTTCAATAGAGCGGCCGCGAACTCTCCCATGCCGCATCCCAACTCCACCACGGAAGCCGGCACCCATGCGTTGACGATCTCTACCGCCATGTCTTCGCGCAGCTTCAGGTGCTTGCGCCATGGCTTCGCAATCTTCTCGATGAAGGGCAGGTCTTTGTCCGTCTCGTAGGCGCTCGTCGCCCATTCGGCAATGTGGTGGTCCCAGAATTTGCGCTGCTCCCCTGAATCCATCAGGCCCCTCCCTGAACGTGCGTCACCAACGAGATGCCAAATTTCCTCTCAAACTGTTCTTTGCTGTAGGTGGTTACCGCGCGAAGATCGCCTGCGTAATCATACCCCGTCCAAAACCCTGGCGCCTCGTCGTTGGAGACGCCCACATGCACCATCAACTCGGAGACACCGGGGGGTGCAGACTTCGCCGCCTGCTCCACCACATCTGCGGTCATGCGCCCACCTTGGGAAAACCCGTAGAACGACCGGGGAAACACGAGCTTGCCGTTCCATACCAGTCGCGGCACTTGCGTTGCGACGTTGAGGATCGCTTTCTCCGCGAAGCGGGCAGAGAACCTCCTCCCCAGCTTCCACCAGATTGGTTCTGCCGGCAGGCGCGTATGTTTGATCCCGTATCGCTGAGCCAGTTTCAGCACCACGCCCGCCGCTGCGGGATGGGCATGACAATGCCCGTGGCCATCCATGTGGGTCAACTTGATTCCCGCACTCAGAATCCTGGCAATCTGCGCATCCCACTCGAGAAACAAGTCCCCGCGGATCCGCGGATCCATCGCCATGCGTTGAAACTGCTGGGGGCGTGAGTAGAACCGGCCTTGGGAGTTCACCAGCCTGGGAATCTGCGCGGGCGGAAGAACCGGCGTGTATTCGTTCGCCACCAGATGTATTCCCACACCCAGCCCGGGAAGTTCTGCGGCCAGGGCCACGGCCGAATCAAACGCCGGACCGGCGGCCACCAGGGAGGCGCTAGTGACGATCCCGCGGCGGAAACCCTCGGCCACGCCTCGATTCACCGCGTCGCTACGGCCGAAGTCATCCGCGTTCACGATGAGGTAACGCAGTCCCGCCTTCGGCCGGTTGAGTTGCGTGGTGTCAGTCATGGAGTCAGAAAATGGCAGGTGTTTCGCCTCGGGGCTCGCTCATTGGTACTCGCTCTGGCTGAGCGGTTCGCCTGTGGGCTCGGACTTGGCCGACTCGACGTTGACGGTGCGCGCCACGAGATAAAGCGGGCGCTCCTTGGACTGCTCGTAGATCTTGCCGACATACTCACCCAGGATACCGATGGTCATGAGTTGGGTTCCGCCGATGATGCACACCGCCACCATCAGCGACGACCAGCCGCGCACCGTGTACCAGTGAAACACGTTGGCGAGCAGTACGCGCACCACTTCTTCCACTCCGAAGAGTGTAACCAGAAAACCTACTAACGTACTGATCCGCAGGGGCAAGGTCGAGAACGATGTCGCCGCCGTCCACGCGAAGGTCAGCATGTTGCGTAGCGGATATTTGGACACACCTGCCACGCGAGGCCCGCGTTCGTAAGGAATCGCAATCTGCGGGTACCCAACCCATGCCACCATGCCGCGCAGGAAGCGATGGGTTTCGCGCATCCGGCGCAATCCATCGAGGCAATCCCGCGAAATAAGCCGGAAATCCCCGGCATCAACCGGCAGCCGCTTGTACACCAGGCTACGCATCAAACGGTAAAACCACCAGGCGCTGAACCGCTTGAACCAGCTCTCCCCTTCGCGAGCCAGTCCGGCCGCGTAGGCCACATCGTAGCCTTCACGGTAGCGGCGAATCATCTCGTGAATTACGGGAAGCGGATGCTGCAGGTCGGCGTCCAGCACCACCACCGCGTCGCCCGCCGCGAAGTCGAGTCCAGCGGTGCAAGCAATCTGATGACCGAAGTTGCGGGACAAGTGGATGACCTTAACCCGCGAGTCCTCCCCGGCCCAGGCAGCGATTCGGGCCAGGGTTTCGTCGCTGCTGCCGTCGTTCACCAGGATGATCTCCGCTTCACCCGCGACCTCAGCCATGAATTGCTCCATGGCGCGGCGCAAATACGGCACCACCGCCTCCTCGTTGTACATGGGGACGACGAGTGAGAGCAGGCCCGGATAGGGCCGGGGTTGCAAGAGGTGGAATGTCTGGCTCTGGCTGCGCATGGGCCAACCCCGACAGTAGCCGCGGGATCGTGCTAGTTTAGCATCGCTTCCTCCGAGCGATGGAGTATTGTGAGCGGCACGCCCTCCCCTCACTGGCGCGCAAGCGTGGCTCCGCAAGATTCAGCCAAAGACGGTCACTGGGGCTTTTCTTCGGGAAGGTGGTAGACCCACATCGTCTTGCCTACGATGGCGACGCGCTGCTGTTGCGGTAGCCACGGCCAGCACTCCGGAGAGCGCCGCGCGCGGCGCACGGCTACCGCAACCCAGCCATGGGGGATCTCGCCGCACGTCAGTTTCACGGTCTCGGGAAGCCCCAGCGAGTCCGGATCATAGAAGCCTTCGTAAGCAATGCTGATGTGATGAATGTCGTGCTTACGCAGGTACGTGGACAAGCGGGTCAGGTCCTGGCCCCAGTCGAGGTCCCCGACCACCAGCAGACGGGAAGGATCCTTGCCTCCGAATTCGTTGAAGTAGGCGAGGTAGTCGGGATGCGCCAGCGCGGACGAGACGGCGAGCCAGCCAAGCAGAACCACCGCCAAGATGCGTCCGATCCTGCGAGGCTTGCCCTGGTTCCACAGGGTCACGACACCCAGCGCAGCCAGCATGCTCAGGAACACGTACACCGGCAACACATAGCGCACGCCGGTATCAATGCGGCTGGGCATGGTGACGATCATGATCACGACCGCGGACGCCAACGGCGCGGCGCTCTCCCAGTCCCGTCGATCTCGCAGGTATCGCGCCACCAACACGCCCGTCCCCAGGGCGCCAAGCAGCAGTACCGCCAGCGGAGTCTTCACCGCCAGCGCCACAAAGAAGAAGTACCAGAATCCACCTTCCTTGATGTGGCCCAATAGGTATGCCCGCGAGCCTTCGCGGTTCTGCTCACGCAATGTGCGAATCCCGTCCGGGATTTCCGGCGCGGGCACCGGCACTTTGGACGCGATCTTATGGACCATGGCGGTCATACCCGACGAAGCGCCAAACACCTTGGCTGCGACGCGCTCCGGAACATGGGTCACTTGACTCAGCGGAGCATACGAGAAGCGATAGATGGCCCAGGTCACCAGAAATGCGCAAAGCACTCCAACCGCAACCGTGCGCAGCAACCCGCGCCAGTTGGCCTGTCCCGCCACGGCATACATCAGCAGAATAGCCGTGCCACAACCAGGAACGAACGCGACGGCAGAGAACTTCGCACACAATGACAATCCCGAAGCAACCCCGAAGACAGCCGCCGTCTTCGCGTTGGGCTGCTTCAGCCACAATGTGAAGGCGTACATCGCCCAACAGAACATGGCGGTGAATGGAACGTCCGTGGTGGCAACCGAGGAGTGCGCCAGCATGGTGGGAAGGAAGGTGAGTACCGCCGCGGCCAGCAATCCCGCGGGCGCACCGTAGAGCCGCTTCGTCCAGAAGAACGCAACCAGCGTGGTGATTACGAAGTACGGCAGCACGCCGATGCGCGCCAATGTCAGGTTGCGCCAGTAGTGCCCATCAGCCGAAAGAATTGGGTAGGTTTCCGCCCAACTCCGAAACTGTTCCGGAGCCCGCAGGCCCGCAAGGTAGGGCAACGCCGCTACCGAGATGCGCGCCAGAGGAGTGTGCTTGGTTTCAATCGTGTAGACGCCCTTCTCCCACCACTCGATGCCGCAGGCAAGGTGCGACGGCTCGTCAATCGTGTGGTTGAAGACGTGGTAGGTCGCGACAATCCTCAGTATGCCGACGGCCAGCAGCAACGTCAGGCACAATGCCCATGCCGAGGGACGTGAGAAAAACCCGGAAGCACTCCCGGCAGCAATGCCAGGCTCGGCCACAGCGCTTGCCTGCGCGTTGTCATTCATCGGCACGGGAGATCCTAGCTCAGCGAACCGGCAGCGCTCGCCGTTTGTTGGACGACCGGCAGCGAGACGCTCTGCTCCGTGATCATGGGGCCGCGCAGGATGCCGAGTCGCGCGGAGTAGAGGTCCTTGGGCAGTCCTCTCATGTGCAGCACCACGTCGCGCACTACCTGGTTCTCGCGCTTCAACTGCAGGGTCATTCCCGGCGGCAAACCAGAGATTCCGAAGACATCATCCGCCAGGCGCTCGAGCCGGAAGGCCGGCTCATTGTCGATGAGCACCGTCAGCTTGCCATCGATCAAGCGCACTGCGGCGCTGGCTCCCTTCACCAGCGTCGCCAGCGGCTTGCCAATCACGAACATCGGCATGAACTCGCCCGGAATCTTGAAATCGCATGCAAAACGCCGCAACTCAGTTTCCGACGCCGGAATTGGGTCCGTCGTGATGGAGATGCCTTCGGCCCGGCGGCGCGCAATGAAATCTTCCGGAAATAGGCTCAGGACGAACTCGTTGATCTGCACATCGATCACCATGTGCACGCGTACGACCGGGCTGTTGTTCTTGACCGAGTGGACCTTCGAGAAGTCGCCATACCAAAGCTCACCCGCGTTCCACGACATGCGCTGCCCGTCAATCAGGAACACCACGTCAGGATGCGTGACGATGGGAATATGCAGCCGCAGCAGCCCGAACTGAAAGCTGGTGTGAAAATCGAAGTGGTCCTTGATGTGTCCATCCGGCGGCAGAAAGAGGATGCGCACGACCTCCTTCGGGCACTCCAGCTCGCGCAGAATCTGGCGGAAGTACGGCGCGCGCTGCAGTTCCTCGGTCTCCTGATACTGGTCCGTTCCCGCCGCGCTGGGGAAGGTCGATTGCTTCCCGCCCATCGAGTACAGCGCGATTCCGGTCCATTCGCCCTTGTGATAAGGACCGGGCTGCGGCGCCCGCTGCACTTCCTGCAGAGTGCGCAAGTCGCGCTGCAACAGCTCGACGTCATAATCCCGCGGCAGACGAACAGCCACGGCATCAGCACCCTGCGACATACCGCCTCCTCATGGGCTCCAAGCCAATAGCCGCATAAACAAGAATCGTGAAAGCGCGGCGCACCCGGTGGGTGGACATCATTATAGGGGCACATGCGCTGCTGGGCGAGTCGCGGGCTGGCTACAGGCTAGGAACGGCCTTCAATAGTTGATGACGCCGGTGCTCAATCCCGATCACTCGCAAAACACCCGTACCTTGACCTTCTCATCGCCGAACCCGCTGCGGTTGTTAACATCCACGTCGATCGTAAGTTCGTTGAGCTGATCGACGAGTTCCTCCAGGTTGTCGGGTTTGATCTGGCTGAGGTCGAAGGGGATGCCGCGCTCCCGCAGCGCTTCGTTCACATGCTCGCGGGCCTGCGGCGGAATCAGCCCGGCCAGCCGCACCCCGGCGCGCAGTAATTGCATGGGCACGCGGATGTTCACCTTCACCGGACCTTGATTAGGATTTCCGCTGTTCTCCGAATCGACCAGCACGCGCAGGTACTTGGGCTTGACCGTTGGCGACGGCGCGCCGTTCCCCGATGTCGCCTCCGCAGCACCCTTCTCCAACGCCGCCAGTAACCTCTCCGCCTCGTCTGCGGTGATCTTGCCTTGCGAGAGCATCTCCAGAATCTGACGCCTATGCTCGTTCATAAAAGCTCCTAAAGAATGCGGATCAGCACCAGCGCTTCGCCGTTGTCAATCTCGATGTGCGTGTCGCGCAGCCCCGCGAAGATACCCCAAATCGTCCCCACCGCCGCAAACGGATTCACCCGGCTGATCAGGCAAACCAGAAACAGCACCGGTAATACCAGCAGCATCAATGGCAGCAGAAGCAGCCAGAGCAGGAACAGCGGGATCCATAGCCGAAAGCTTCGGCTGTGCGGCCACCGCCGCCAGCTAACCACACCAACCAACGGAATCATGGCAACGACTCCAGTTCGCGAATCGCATCCTGCGCCGTTATCTCGCCGCGCTTGAGGCGGTCGAAGACTTCCGTGCGCGAGGGCGACGGGTTTGTTTCTACGAATTCCAGGCTTTGCGCAATGCGCGTGAGACGGGCCTTCACCGTCGGATAACTGATGCCGAAAACCTGCTCCATCTCTTTGATCGACCCGTGCGAGCGGACGAACGCAACCACGAACACCTGATCTTCCGGGGTCAGCTGCACAAGTTGTGGCAGATCGAAGCGGCCTTCGATGGCAATGTCCTTTTCGGCAAGCCGCACCCGCTCGACGACGATCTTTTGCCCTTGCGTCAGCCGGGTCAGTTCTTGCCAGTCAGTGGTCGATTTGGATTCTTGCTCGCGCATAGCTCTGATATCAACTAATTCAAAATATTAATTAATAAAATCAAGTTTGTCAAGATATAAATTACATATAATCAATTTCTGTTAATCCAGGATTTGCGACTCCTCCAATATGTTGTGGTTCGTACAGAGCTTTGCCAGCACTTCGGCTCAGGTGCCGGATTCCACCTTGATCCCGCGCTTCGCTGCGATTGATCCCGGAATTCAGACGGTCCAGCACTCACAACCCCGCTTCGGGGAACACGCCTTCTCCGGCTCGCGTCTATGAAAACAAGGGACATCTCAGACTGGGGCTGACGTATCGGGAGGGTGTATGGAACGTCTCAACCGGTTTGTGCAGGACGTTCGCTACGCGCTGCGCGGATTTCGCCGCGACCCCGGTTTCACTCTGCTCGCTGTAATTGCCTTGGCTTTGGGCATCGGCGCGACAACCGTCATCTTCAGCGTCATCGAGAACGTGCTCATCGAGCCCTTTCCCTACCGCTCGCCCGAGCGGTTCGCCCTGGTCTATGTGCACGACGTCACCCGTCCCGAGAGCTACAACAATCCCACCTACAAGTTGCCGGAGTTCCTCGATATCCAGGCGCAGAACCACGTCTTTGAAGACATGATGGGCAACTCAGGCCTCGACATTCTCTACACCGGCCGCGAAGGCACCCTGCAGTTCGATGGACAGTGGGTCACGCCCAATACCTTCGAGTTTCTCGGCATGCAGCCGTTGCTGGGTCGCATGATTACCCGTGCTGACGGCGCCCCCGGTGCGGCGCCGGTGTTTGCCATGAGCTACCGGCTGTGGAAGAAGCAGTTCAACGGCGATCCGAATCTGCTGGGCAAAACGCTTGTTCTCAACGGCCGGCCGCGCACGCTCGTAGCCATCATGCCGCCGCGCTTTCTGCTGGGCAACGTAGACATCTGGGTGCCCAACAACATGAACCGCAGCGATCCCGACAACCAGCGGCTCGAGTTCTGGCTACTGGCACGCACCAAGCCGGGAGTCACACTTCAACAAGTGACATCCGATTTTGAAGTGATCGCGCGCAACCTGGCAAAAACCTATCCCGACGACTTCCCTAAGAAGTTCACCGTGCTTTCCAAGACGCTGACCAACGACGTGGTCGGCCAGTTCAGAGGGACCCTCTACACATTGCTGGCAGCGGTCGGCATGTTGCTTCTGATCGCCTGCAGCAATGTCGCCAATCTGTTGCTGGCACGCGCCACAGCGCGCGAGCGCGAGATCGCCATTCGCGCGTCCATGGGGGCCAGCCGCGGCCGCATCGTCCGCCAACTGCTGGTGGAGAGCCTAATGCTCGCGGTTGGCGGCTGTCTCCTCGGCTGCCTGTTCGCCTTCCTGGGTCTGAAGGGCGTCACGGCCGCTATGCCCGACCAGACCATTCCTGCCGAAGCCGTGCTGCGCCTCAACCTCTGGGCATTGTTGTTCGCCGTCGGAGTGACCGGGCTCACTACGTTATTGTGTGGCCTTGCTCCCGCGCTGCACGCCGTTCGCGGCGAGTTGCAGAACCGTCTCAAGGACACCGGCAAGGGTGTCAACGCCGGCTTCCGTCACGGCAAGTTTCGCTCCGCTTTAGTGGTCTGGGAGGTCATGCTGTCGATCGTCCTGCTGGTGGGCGCCGGCCTCATGATGCGCAGCCTGTTCGCCCTGCAGCACGTCGAGCTCGGCCTGAACCCCACCAACATTCTGGTCGCGCGGACGCCGCTTCCCAAGGACCAGTACGAGACCGCGGAACAGAAGAAGATCTTCTTCCGCCAGGTCCTGCAACGTGTGACCGCCCTTCCCGGCGTGATCGCCGCCACCGAAACCTCGTCCCTCCCGCCCTACGGAGGCCCGGAGAGCGATGTCACCATTCCCGGCAAGCCGCACTCCGAACCCTGGCACGTCATGTTCCAGTTATGCAGCGAAGGCTACTTCCAGACCATGGGCCGCCATCTCCTCCGTGGCCGCCTGCTGACGGAGTCGGACGTGGACGCCGCGCGGCCTGTCGCGGTGGTCAACGACACCCTGGTCAAAACGTATTTCGCCAAGCAAGATCCCATCGGGAAAAAGTTCAAGCTCAACATGTTGGACGAGCTGCCTCAGTCGCCCAAAGATCAGTATTTCGAAATCATCGGTGTCGTCGCCGATGCCAAAAATCGCGGGTTGCAGCGAGGCATCGAGCCCGAAGCCTATATACCCTACAGCGTCACCGGCGCAATGGAGCGCGGCATCCTGGTGCGCACCGGCGTCGATCCCATGTCGATGCTCATGCAGGTGCGCCGCGAAATCTGGTCCGTCGACCGCAACGTTGCACTCACCCTCACCGGCACCCTCGAAGGCTATCTGCAGCAGTTCAGTTACGCCGGCCCCGAGTTCGGCCTGATCCTGCTCAGCATCTTCGCAACCGTTGGATTGGTGCTGGTCGCCATCGGCGTCTTCAGCGTCATGGCGTACTCGGTATCGCTGCAGACGCATGAGATCGGCATCCGCATGGCGCTCGGTGCGCCCACCGGCAATGTGCTGAAGATGGTGTTGAGTAAAGGACTGCGACTCATTGGACTTGGCATTTTGTTCGGCATGCTGGCCAGCATCGCGCTGACTCGTCTGGTCGCCAGCCAATTGTGGGGCGTCTCCCCGCGCGACCCGCTCACGTTCATAGGCGTGATGCTGGTGCTGGCGATCGTGGGAACGATGGCCTGCCTCGTTCCCGCACGACGCGCCACGCGAGTCGATCCCCTGATTGCCCTGCGCTATGAGTAGTGATCGGCCGCACAGGCCGCAGATCGAGTCCGCCTCCCCTCCGAGGGTTGCTGGAGGCCGCTACTGCTTTGCGTTTTCCGCCTTCGCCGGTGCTGGCTTGGGCAGCGGTTTGCGCGGGAGCATCGTGTCTCGCATGGCAGCGTCATACACATACGCCGCCAGAATGACCGCCGCCTGCATCATGTCGTCGCGCTGAATGCGCTCGTACACGTCCATGTTGGAGTGGTGGGTGCGCGTCATGTACTCGACCGGGTCCTGGAGAAACCCAAAACCGGGAATGCCCACCGCGTCGAACGAATGATGATCCGTGCTCAAGTTGTCATTCATGGTCGCCGTGGTCATACCGAGGTCGGTGAAGGGCTGCATCCAGGCGCTGAAGATGGGCACAACGGCCTCGTTCTCCTGCGTGTAGATACCACGTATCTTGCCGGTACCGTCATCAATATTGAAGTATGCCGAGACTTTGGCCTGCTCGGGCTTGAGGTCGAGCGGCGTGTCGTTCTTGCGCAACCATTCGGGCAGGGCAAGTTCCTTGGGGTCTGTGGGAGGAATGTGCGAGCCGAAGTGCGCCTTCACGTACGCGGCGGAACCGAGCAAACCTTCTTCTTCGCCACTCCACAGGCCTACGCGGATGGTACGACGCGGCTTGATGCCGGTGGCCTTCAGGATGCGCATGGCTTCCATGACGATGGCACTGCCGGCGGCGTTGTCGGTGGCGCCAGTGCCGGCGTGCCAGGAGTCGAGGTGCGCGCCCAGCATGACGATCTCGTCTTTCTTGTCGCTGCCGGTAATCTCGGCGATGGTGTCGTAGGCGTTGGGGTCGGAATCGTAAAACGTGTTTCGGACGTCAATCTCAAGCTCGACGGGAATGTTCTTGTCGAGGAGGCGAGTGATGCGGCCGTAGTTTTCAATGGCCATCACGAGCGAAGGGACGCCCGCAGGATTGCCGATTTCGTGGCTGGCTCCACCCTGTACGAAGACAAGGCCGTTATCGCCGCTGCGGCTGGGATCGATGATCGCGGCAACCTTCTCGTCCATGAGGTACTGGTTGAGCGTCTTCTGGAAAGCGATGCGAGTGGCGATCTCCTGCGGGCTGTAGTGGGGCTTCTCGCTGGGAATTTCGAACTGCGCTAGATCGGCGAGTTGCTTGTCGTCATAGCGCTGCAGTGCTGGTTTGTCGCCGGGCTTAATCTCACGCATGTCGCCATTGAGAACGATCTTGCCGGCAAGCTGTCCTTTGTATTTGTCGAGGTCGGCCTGGTTGGCCAGCTTCGCCTTAACCACGGGCGCGCGCAGCACGCCGTTGGTGCTGACGGTCCACGCCTTGGGGTATGCAAGCATCGGCGAGGCTTGCGGCGCCACCATGCGAACTTCGGTGTACTCATTCGTCCAGCCGCGTCCGAAAGCAAAGCTCTCCAGGTGTGCATTCACCAGGCCCCATTCGGTGAACTGGTCGCGCGTCCATTCATTAGCGCGCTTCATCGCCGGCGATCCCGTGAGGCGCGGCCCGATGACGTCGGTGAGCTGGCTTTCGATCTCCATCACCTTGGAGTTGTGGAAACCTTCGTTGCGGATCTGCGACATCACCTCCCAGTTGACGGTCTCAGTGTTCGGAAGGCTGGCGGTAACGGCAAGCAGCTCAACGGGAGCGGCGATGGTCAGGGCGAGCAGGGCGGCGGAGAAGCGCAGGACTAAGGCCCTGCGAAATCGGAGAGTCATGGTAAGTGCAAGTCCTCATGGCGGCGCAGAATCCTGCGCTAAGAAAGTTAATGCAAGAGGATATCACTGCCGAAGTACTCGGTTACGGGAACTTCATCGTCATTCATTGGCAATCGCGGCACGCCTGGTCGAAAGTGCGGTGTGCGACGTTCGAGGTCGAATCACAGTCCCTGACGATGCCGAGCCCATTCCCGAAATGGTCGGTCCAAAACGGGAGGAAGTTCCGCGATGGGATTGGCCCAGCACCTGGCGAGTTTCGCCTTCTGTTCGCATGTGCTTGTGACGCCTGAGGTTACCTCGGCAGGTCCCGGCGCCGCGAATATGGCGAGGGGCGTGCAATTCGTAAGAGCGCAGTCACAACCCGAACACGAGGCGGCGGCATAGCAAGATGAATGGGACATTGCAAAACGGAACGAACTCTTACCGGTGGACGCAAGCGATGTCGGCCACCATCCTGCTGGTGGAAGACGAGGCCGCCGTGCGCGAGGTCACGCGCGAGGCCCTGGAGATGGGCGGCTATCGCGTGCTGGCAGCCGACGGGCCGGTGGCGGCAACCCACATCGCGGCTGACGAAGCCAACGCCATCGATCTGCTGCTGACCGACGTCGTGATGCCGGGAACCAATGGCGTGGAACTGGCGCGCCGCATTCGCCAGTTGCGGCCCGGACTGGCCACGCTGTTCATGACCGGCTATGCCGAGAGCGAAGTTCTGCGTGACGGAAAGTGGGGCACGCACCAGAAGCACATCAAAAAGCCTTTCACCGTACACAGCCTGCTGGCAAGCGTCGCCGATGCGCTGGCCGCGCGCTGGAACGGCAGCGACAGAAATCGAGTTCCGCACTACCCCTCCCCCTAGTCTCTCCTCTGCCGAGGCCCCGTCTGCCGGCGAACCTGCCGGCGGCCGGGGCCGCCCGTCCCCTGATCGGCGATCGACGCTGGCAGCGGCCGGGGTTGGAACTCACATCCGGTCGTGATTGCCGTCACAGCATGCCTGGCAATCGCGTTCCACAATGGGCCTAGAGGTGAGGTATGCCAGTCCTGGTAATCGCCGTCGTATTCTTCCTGCTTTTCCTGGTCATGGGCGTGATGGTTTTCAGCGCCATGGCCAAAGAGCACAAGGGACACCTGTTCAGCGGACACTGGTCCGACCAACCCAAGGGCGCGAAGACGAAGTAAGAACTCTGCGACTCAGCGACTGGATTGGAGCCGCGTTCCCGACGTGTGTTGGGCCCTGGCTCAGTGCCCCTAGTGTGCGCCTCTGCCGGTTTCTGGACGCTCAACCATGACTCTTGGCTGCGCGCCTTGACCTGGATTCGGTGCTGCCTCACTGGCTCGGCCGGGGGGCATTCTTGCGCCAGAGCGGGTGCAGCGGCATCTTGCCTACCCCTCCCCCACCTTGCAAATTACTTGTTTTCTTGCATTTATGCGGATCTCTGCGCAAATTCTTGACGGCGCGGGACTTAGAGGCAAAGTCCTCATATTAAGGAACTTACGCGGGATATTCTGAAGCTGGACGGGAGCGTGAATGGGCCGATGGGCGAAAAATTGAGATCGAGCAGAACCCATCACAGGTCGAAACACCTACTGGGGACGGGGGATAATCTCCGGTTGCCGTTTCAGGGACGGCAACTCCCCCTTCGCGTGCCAGGAGGTAGTGTAGGGATTGGACCATGGATCGATAGGACGCAGGTCACGGTGGCGTGTGATAAGGCGGTAGACAGTGGATAGAAAAGGCCGGCCCGGCGGAGAACCCTTGAACGGTGACGTCGAAGTCCCACACTTGCAACTGAAGGCGAATGTGGGCCGCCCGACGGTAGAGGCTGCTGAAAAAGCAGGAAGTGCAGACGGCTCGCGGACTAAAGTCCGCTCGGCAGATCAAAAATAAAGCGCTTAGCGGCACAGCTAAAGCTGTGCCCTTTCAAAACACGATCGAAACGGACTTTTTCAGCGGCCTGTGAAGCCGTGCCCCTTCAAACAGCTTCCGGTTTCTCAACGAACTAATGACTCAGGACCCTAGAGGACGTCGATCACGATTAAAGTCAGGTCGTCCTGCTGCGGAGTCGAGGTTGGCTGCCATGAGCGCAGATGGGTCAGCACTTGCTGTAACAACTCGGCAGCGGATAGCGATTGGTTGTCACGCACCACCTGCAGAAACTTTCCGTCGCCGAACGGCTCCCCCGCTTGGTTTTCGGCCTCGCTTACGCCGTCGGTATAGAGGAGGAAACGGTCGCCCGTAGAAAACGACAGCTCCAGTTCGGGATAGTCGGTGTCGAAAGGCACGCCAAGAAGTGTACCGTTGCTGGTGAGACTTACGAGCGAGCCGTCGGTTGCGCGCCAGAACAAGAGCGGTGGATGTCCTGCGCCGGCATAGCGTGCACTATTATTCTTGCTGTCGATCCACAGGTATGCGAGGGAAACGAACTGGCCGCGCAATTCGGGCGAGAGAATTTGGTTAAGGCTGCACAGTACCTGCGAGGGATGGTCAGCACAGTCGGAGACAGACTTCATGGCCACCTTGATCATGGACGCGATGAGTGCCGCGGGCACGCCGTGACCGGAAACGTCGGCCACGAGCACGCCTAAACGATGGTCATCGACCTGGATGAACTGGTAGAAATCTCCTGCAACCGCAGTCATCGGGTGGTATGCCGCCGCGATGCGAAGGTTTGAAACCGGAGGTACGTTGGCCGGAAGAATCGAAAACTGTATCTGTCGCGCGGTTTCGAGTTCGTCTTCGATCGCAAACAGCCGACGCTCATTCTCGAAGGTCCGTTGCACCGCCACATATCCCAGTGCGAGGGTCCAAAGAGCAAACGCAGCGGGCTCGAGGTAGCGAGGCGGCTCGCGATGGGCAACAAACAAGAGGTTGGCGAACATCGCAGCAAGGGCGATCACCGGAAGAACGATTCTCAAAACCGGGCTCTGAACGATGAGGTATTTCCGGGAGAGACTGGGGATTACGACCACAATTCCTGTAGCAAGTAGCAGCAGAACCGCGATCAGGTTATGCAATCCATAGGAGTGGCCGGTCAGCGAATACCAAATCACACTAAAGAGTCCGACAGCTACGCCGATGGCGGTAAGCCATGCGAGGAAGAGCCGCAATTTGCCGACACTCAGCTCGACCCAGAACAGAGTGCCAGGCACTACCAGGAAGTAGCCGATGAAGCTGGCAATGCGATGTGGCCACGGCGATGAGGGAGCAAGACCAAAGGTGACAACAGCGCGCGCGAGGATGAACACGCCGTACATCCCAATGAAGACTCCAAACCAGAGCAGCACACGGAATTCGCGACGGCGGCGAATGGCTGCGACACTGCAAGCGCACACTCCGAGAAAGACGAAGACTGGTCCGAAGAACAGCTCCGGCAGGTGGGTGCGAAGCATAATGGCCCATGGATCGGGCGGGGTCATACCGATTAGCTCACGATCAACGCGTCACTCCAAAACCGTTGTTTGAGGGACGACCCGTACTGCTGAGCGAAGATGCCCCTCGTGTCCATCGTACAATGCGCCCCTGCTGCCACAGCCACATGCCGCTCACGGCGATTACGGGCACAACCACGAATTGTGCGACTCTGGTCGCGCCAGCGTCCAGGTGGAACTTATACACATAGCCAACAATAAAGATGCCGGCAGCAATGTGAACCCAGCGGAGAATCATTCGTAGGCGAGTTTGGTTGATCATGGAAATCTCCTTGTGTGTGGTTTTTTCGGTGCCTGGTATTGCTCAGCTATCACACGAAGGGCGGCCGTCAATACCCAAGCCAGGCCACAACGAACGCTGCCAGCGCACTTAGTGCCCGTATGTGATTCGCAGCAAGCCAAGTGGACAACATTCGCGGCAGATCAGGAGGGGCCTTCCGCGGCGATGATTGCATTGTTGATGACGGCCTCCACTGCGAAGGTGGTACCGATCACGCCGATTACGTACAGCAGCGCGAAGCCAAGGCACCACTACCGAAGCCGTGAGGGCCACGCAAGGGCAGCACATGCGACGACCAGCACGGCGGTGCCGAACGCGGTCCCGGCGAAGAGGGGATTGCGTACGGCCGCATTGATTCCTTTCCATGCGGCAAGCGCCTGCTCGGGCGATAGCGCATTGATCGCGAGAGCCGTCACCACCGACATATTGAAGAGAAACCCAGCCATCAGGGCCAGCCCTATTGCGGTGAACAACTCCAGCCACATGGGAGCTCTGGAATCTCTGCGAGCTTCGTTCAAGAAATGCACAACACTCACGTTCCTTTCAGCAATCGATCAGGCGGCGCAGATTCCCGGCACCGCGACCTTCCGGAACAGGTGCGGGGTGGCGATCGCGGAAGATGGGTAAACCGAAAGCTTGGCCCGGAACGTTGGATTGGTGAATGCGGCGCGGAAATGCGCTGTGGTTTCCCAGACCGCATAGTTCAGATACGCCGAACCTTCACCGATGGCGCGGTGAAGCTGGGTAGAGATGAAGCCCGGCTGCTGTTTCATGAACTGCGCATCGTCTTGCCAGGCCTCGAGAAAGGCCTGCTCGTCCGCTTTGTCGAGGGTGAATATGTTGACCAGCACCACGGGACTTGCATCAACCGCGAGCTGGCGCTCGATGGGAAAAGCGGGATCCAGGGGGCGTAACAGCGGCATTGTATTCTCCTTTTGACTTGGTGGTATGTTGTCAATATGGTAATATGCATACAAAGAATTGTCAGAAATATAACATTATGACATCGTCATGTCAAGAAGAATTTATGGTGACATATGCAATTTAAAGGCAAGCGAACGTCCGCTGGGGAAGCCCTTACCGGCCTCATCCTGGACCTGTTCAGACTCAACAGCTTACTGGTAACGGCGGGCGACCGATTGGTGGCGGGGCTGGGACTCACGAGTGCCCGCTGGCAGATTCTCGGCGCCATCGCCGCCGCCGAACGTCCAGAGCCGGTTGCCTGGCTGGCCCGGAACATGGGCGCCAACCGCCAGAACGTGCAGCGCATCATCAATGACCTGCATGAGCGAGGGCTGGTCGCCTTTGAGGCCAACCCGCATCATCGCCGGGCGCAGCTTGTGCTTCTGACCGACCAGGGGAGGCAAACGTTTGACGCCGCGATGCGCATACAGGCACCCTGGGTCAATATGCTGGCCGACGGGCTCTCGATCAGGGAGATACAGACGTTCTACCGCGTAATGATTGCGCTTCGCAAAAAACTGGAGAACAACCACAGGGCGGAGCGAGGATGAACGATGTCGTAGTCGAACCACCTATCGAAGCAGGTGGGCCGGTGGGACCGCGCTCCGCCGGAGCTAGAGTCCAGGTTTTTTGTGTGCTGATTCACCCGGCTGAAGGGGCTTCGGATAAAGTCAGAACAGCCGATCCCTCGCGGACTAAAGTCCGCTCGGGATGAAAAAAAGGACTTGTGGATGCTGGCCTAAAGGCCAGCTCTACCCAAAGACGAGTTTTTCCGCAGCCTGTAACGGCCAGATCTACCCATTCTTACTTACGTCTACCGTGAAGTTGCTTTGGCCCTGTCACACCGCTTGGGTCACCTTCCCCAGGCAGTCTTCGCAGAAGCCGCTGTCCTTGATATCGATGTACTCGACGGCGTGGGAGGGGGCCATGGCGCACTGGAAGTCGTCGCAGTGGGTGAGGCACAGGGTGTGTCCTAGCTCGTGCACCGACTCGATCAGCAGGCGATTGGCGAGCAGGTCGAGGTCGGGAGGGAGGCCGTAGAACTCCTGCATAAGGCGGTGGTAGGAGACAACGGCGGCGGCGCCGCCCATCTGGGCCTCGCCGAAGACGAAGGTGAGAATCGGGATGTACAGGTCGCGCTCGGTGATGCCGAGCAGCCGCCAGGTGTGGTTGTTCGCGTAGCGCTGCATGGCGTGAAGGATTTCAGAGGAGTGGTACTGCTGGCGCTCGGCGTGCAACGCGAATGCGGGATCGAGCGCGGGCACGAGGATGTCCGTGGGGACGCGAAACTTCTCGTAGAGCGCCTGCCGCAACCATTCGAGCAGGCGGGGGTCGGGATTTCCCACCGGCAGCAGTTGCAGTTTCTTCATTGGCTCTCGATACCAGCCAGCTCTTTCTCTTTGCGGCTCCAGCCGTATTTCTTCAGCTTGTGGTGCAGGGTAACACGGTCGATGCCAAGCACCTCGGCAGCGCGCGTCTGATTGCCGCCGCAATCGTCGAGCACGTGGAGGATGTGGTCTTTCTCGACGTCGTCGAGGCTGCGCGGGCCGCCGACGAAGCCGCCGTTGCGCGACTTCAGAGTGAAGTCCTGCTCGCGCAGGTCAGGCTCCTGGGCGACGACCATGGCGCGCTCGACGGCGTTCTCCAGTTCGCGGATATTGCCGGGCCAGTTGTACTGCTGCAACAGGTTCATGGCGCCGGGCGAGATGCGGGTGATCTTCTTGTTCATCTCGCGGCAGAACTTGCGCACGAAGTGATCGACCAGCGGGGGAATGTCTTCGCGGCGCTCGCGCAGCGGCGGCAGCTCGATGTGAAAGACGTTGAGGCGGTAAAACAAGTCGGGGCGGAATTTGCCTTCCTCGATGAGTTGCTCCAGGTCCTTGTTGGTGGCGGCGACGATGCGGAAATCGACCTTGATGGTCTGGTTGCCGCCGACGCGCACGATCTCGCGCTCCTGCAGGACGCGCAGCAGGTCGGTCTGCGTTTTGAGGCTGATATCGCCGATTTCGTCGAGAAAGACAGTGCCGCCTTCGGCGATCTCGAACTTGCCCTTCTTGCGGTATTGGGCCCCGGTGAAGGCGCCTTTCTCGTGGCCGAAGAGTTCGCTTTCGAGCAGCGACTCAGTCAGCGCGCCGCAGTGAATGACCACCATCGGGTGGTAGCGGCGGTTGCTGGCGGCGTGAATGGCGCGGGCGACGAGTTCCTTGCCGGTGCCGCTTTCGCCGGTGATGAGGACGGTGGCATCAGTGGGACCGACCGTGTCGATGGCCTCGAAGATGCGCTTCATGGGAGCGCTCTGGCCGATGATATCGGTGGGTTGGGTAAGATCGGCGACGGTCTCCTTGAGGCGCACGTTTTCCTGCTGGGTCTGGCGGTGCGACATGGCCTTGGCGACGAGGTGGGCGATCTCGTCGGGATCAAGCGGCTTGTTGACGTAGTCGTAGGCGCCGTTTTTGAGGGCGGCGATGGCGGTCTCGACCGAGGCATAGCCGGTCATGATGATGACCAGCATGTCGGGATAGATTTCGTGCAGGCGGCGCTGCAGCTCGATGCCGTCGGTGCCGCGCATCTTGATGTCCACGAGGGCGACGTCGAAGGTCTGCTCGGCCACCCGGGTGAGGGCCTCGCTGGCGCTCTCGGCGGTAGCGACATCGTAGCCCTCTTCGGCGAACCACTTGGCCAGGGAGTCGCGGACACTCAGTTCATCGTCAACAATCAGAAGTCTTCCTTTAGTCATGGTGTTACCTCGCCTCAACCGGTGTGCGATCTTTGTCACTGTCCACAGTGGGTCTCTGGCTGTCCACCGGCAGCAAAATCGTGAATGTGGTTCCCTGCCCTACTCTCGAGCTGACGGCGATGCTGCCGCCGTGGCGCTCGACAATGTTCTGACTGATAGCCAAGCCGAGCCCTGAACCGCCGGATTCCTTGGTGGTATAGAAGGGCTCGAAGATGTGGGCGAGATGCTCGTCGGCGATGCCGACACCGTCGTCGCGAATGATGAGCTCGACGGTAGACGTGGAATTCTGGCGGGTGGTGATCCAGAGATTGCCGCCTTGCGGCATGGCGTCGATGGCGTTAATGACCATGGCCAGCACCACCTGCTCAATCTGGTTGGGGTCGCAACGCACGTGCGGCAGTTCCTCGCCCAACGCGAGATTGAGCTGGATGGACGACATCTCCATCTTGTGCTGCACCAGTCGGACGCAGCGGTCGATGACCTGGTTGAGATCGCACCACTCCAGGTTCATGGGGGTGACGCGGGAGAAAGAGAGCAGGTTCTTCACCAGCTCGCCGCAGCGCTTGCTCTCACTGGCGATGAGGTCGAGCGAGCCGGTCATCTCTTCCTGCCGCGGAGCGGAAGCGAAATTGTTCTGGATCCAGCGTTTCACCACGCGGGAGTAGGTCAGGATGCCGGAGAGCGGATTGTTGATCTCGTGGGCGACCACGGCGGCCATCTTGCCGATGGTAGCCATCTTTTCCACCTGCAACATGTGTTGGTGAGCCTGCTTGAGTTCGCGAGTCTTTTCCTCGACGCGATCCTCGAGGGTGCGGGCCCAGGCGGTGATTTCGGCCTGGGCGAGCTGCAAGCGGCTGCTCATGTCGTTGAATGACTGTGCCAGGTCGCCGATCTCGTCGTTGGACTTAACCGGGATCTGGAAGCCGAGCTCGCCCTTGGCCAGACGCTCGGTGCCGGATTCGAGTTCGCGCAGGGGGTTACGGACGACGAGCCAGATAAAGACTCCGCTGAGAAAGACCACGAGCAGCAGGGCCACGCCGGTGTAGATCAGCATGGTGCGGCGCTCCTGCGCCAGGCTGACGTCCACTTTGGCGAGCGAAAGGTTGGTGTCGAGCACGCCAAGAATGTGCACGCTGGCGGGATGCGCGTGGCAGGCAGCGTTGGAGCAGGCGGGCTGGTTCTCGATGGGAGTGATGACGCCGAGCACCCGGGTCCCGTCATTGCGATAGATGCGGAAACGGTCAGAACGCTTAAGCAGCGCGAGCGGCTTGGAATGCTCGTGACAGCCGTAGCAGGCTTCAGCATCCTTGTTGACGGCGCTACCCACCTCGGAGGGCAGCGTCGAGTAGCTGATCATACCCTCCGAATTCATGATGCGAACGCGCACGATGCCGGGCTGATCGGCCATGTTGGCCATCATTTCGTACAGGCCATTGCGGTCGTTGTTGAGCATGTAGTGCGAGGCGCTACGGCGCAAGACTTCACTCTGTTGTTCGGCGCTGGTGAGCGCCGCCGCCTCCAGGTGTTTGCGGTGCAGACGGATGCTGAAGTATCCGAGCAGGGCAAAGATGGCCAGCCCCGCCAGTAGGATGGACAGCATCAGCTTGGCGCTGATGCTGCGTCCCAAGTCCACCAGCCAAGCGGGCCTAGCACCACCCTCTGCGAATTGGTCAGTCTCCGGCATGGACAGGTTCGGGTAATTCTCCTCGCACTCCCAGTGACCTTGTCGTGACCGGCACATGTGCCTTCTCTTCGGGGAAGATCGGCAAATAGCGGGCAGCAAGTCCAAAGAGGGCGAAGCCGAGGGCGACGAACATGGCCGTGATCACGACTTCCGTCCATTTCGGCGTGTAGCGAGCACCCACGGCATTTTCGACCCCGGTTATGGTGACGTTGAGGCGGTTGGTGACGAAGCCCAGCAAGGTGATCACGGCCACCAGGTAAAGCCCCTGCGCGCTGTTGCGCACCTTGGGGAACATCAGAAGCGCCAATGGAATGAGGACCGACAGGAACATCTCCAGCAGGAAGAAGCCCTGTTCGTAGCCGGGCACCAGGACGAGCTTCAGCACGCCGCGATGGAGGAGGTCTTCGAAGCGCAGGATGCCGTAGATGGTGAGCGCCACAACCAGTACGCGTCCGAGGTCGCGCAGGATGGGCAGTTCCAGTTCACGGCCGAAGTACTTCGAGCTCATTGAGGACTCAAAGATGATCATCGCGAGTCCCACGGCGATGGAGGAGATGTAAAAGAATACCGGCAGCAGCGGGCTCCACCAGAAGGGATGCAGCTTGTTGGGCATGATCATGTACAGAGTGCCCAGGGAGGACTGGTGCAGGGTGGAGAGAATTACACCCAGAATTACCAGGACGATCATCACGCCCCGTACCGCCTTTAGTGCGCGGGTCCAGCCAAGCCGCTCAAAGACGATGGGAGAAAACTCCAGCGCCAGAACCGTGGTGTAGAGCATGACGCACCAAGCTACTTCGAACATCACCGAATGCGGGTTGCGCATGATGAGCGGGTGCCAGATGTTCCAAGGCAGGCCGAGGTCGTACATGAGCGCGGCGCACACCAGTAAGTAGCCCATGAAGGCGGTCAAAATCGTGGGCCGCATGATGGAATGCCAGCGCTTGATGTTGAAGATTTCGACGGCAGCGGTCAGAGTGAAACCGCCGGCGGCGAGCATGACGCCGCACATTACGTCAAAGCCGATCCACAGGCCCCAGGGAAACTGGTCGCTGAGATTGGTGGAGGCGCCAAGTCCGTAGCGGAAACGGATGTACGTGGCATAGACGCCCGCGGCCATGATGAACAGGAAGATGGCCTTCCAGAAGGTAAAGCGAAACTTGGGAGCCGTCATTGCGCACCGCCTTTGTCAGAGTGTCTTTCCTGGCTCTCGGCTTCGGCCACTTCCTCGCGGCGATGGGTGATCCAGTACACGCCACCGAGGGCCACTCCGAAGAGGGGGACAAAGTCGGGGATGCGGGAGAGCACCTGGTAGGTGTACATGGGCAGCGCCCGCTGGGTGAGGTCGTCGCGATAGCCGAAGTTGGTGAAGTCGATCGACGACAGCAGCAGGACCGAGGTGCCGCCGACTTCGGTCTCGCCGTAGATGTGCGGCAGGTATTTGTCGGGGTTGTCCTGAATGCGTTTGCGGGCCTCTTTCAGCAGCTCGTCGCGATCGCCGAACTTGGTGGCGCCGGTGGGGCAGACTTCGGCGCAGGCGGTGGGTTTTCCCTCAGCCACGCGCGTGGCGCACATGATGCACTTGCGCACGCCGGGCACGGCTTTGTCCCACTGATACTTGGGGACGCTGAAGGGGCAAGCGGCCATGCAATAGCGGCATCCCATGCACTTGTGCTTGTCGTAGGTGACGGGCCCAAAGACGGTCTTCTGCAGCGCACCGACCGGGCAAACCGAAGCGCAGGCCGGATCGTCGCAATTCATGCACAACTTGCGCATGTACTTGTCGTCCTTTGCGAGGACGGTGGTGTACTTATAGGCCGAGGCGACATTCTGTTCGGCGATTTTGTCGTCGTACGGCAGGCCATTTTCCGTGGCGCAGGCCTGCTCGCACTGCTTGCAATCGATGCACAAGGTGGCATCGTAAAGAATTCCCTTGCTCATGGTTGACTCCGGGCACACCCGCGCGGGGGCCGGCGGGACAAGCCGGCAAACACTGCGGCGACTGCGGATGGCAAAGAAAAGGGCGGGAACCCCTCGCGGACGCAATTGCACGCCGTTCCGAGGGAGGATCCACTGCCGGCGAATGAATGAATACGAATAGGGCGATGGCCAGCCGGGCGGGTATGAAAGGGATGAGGCCTAGAGGAAGAAACAGGAGCCAGGAACAAGGGCGAGGTACGGTGCTTCCCGAAACCTGGCGCACACCGATGTTGCGCCGCAAACTGTGGGACCCGAAACTTACTGCCGTAGAACACGGCCGACCCTGCCATCAAGAAGATGTTCCTCAGATGAGGTTTCCGGGTGATGGCGCCCGCAAGATACCACGTATCGCGCAGAGTTTTCAGGCTAGCTGCTGACTTCGCAGCTTCGGCTTGGCGGTCCGCGCTCGCCGGTTTGGACGAGCGTGCCTTAGAACGCCCAGGACAAATTTGGGAGAATCAGGAACAGCACCGCAGCCGTGAGCAGTACAGCTAGGATGACCTTCTTCATTACAAGCCCTTCTATGCAAATCACTCGTATAGCCAAACCGCCCGCAACCGCGATCAACGGTCTAGAACTCGAAACGAGCGATTAGCGCATGCAGATTTCTACGCATGCAACATCAGTGTGGTGCATAGGCGGTTGCGACATCTGTGACGGGCGTCACCCGAGCGCGTGATGCATTTCGCAACGAGCGGGTGATGATTGCGAAAAATTGCATCGCATTGGCGCTTCGGCGACGGCGTGTTTGTGGCGAAATTCTGCGCCGAAGTCCGAGCTTAGGACGAAATGATGAGAAATTCAGCGCGAAACACAGATCCACAGAGGTTGAAACGGTCGGTGTGAGCCCTAATCTCCGCTGGGATACGGGGCGAAGGTGGGGCGACGCGATGGCTTTTTCTGCAGGCGGGCGGGATTGAAGAAGCAAAGGATGCCGCAGACGGTCCAGTAGCCAAGGGCGATTCCAAACACAAATGCGATAAAAATGGTGGAGACTAAAAGAAACGACAGCAGAACCGGCGTCATATCTCTCTCATTCTACAGGCTAGGGAGGGGGATACGTCCAATCGAAAACCGATGGTCATACAGGTCCCCAGATCACAAAACCCCGACTGCAGAACTACTTTAGCGCGCATTGACGCTATGCGTTATTGGCAAATAAGATACGGGAGTAGAGCTGTGTCTTCCCACTTTTGAACCCACTAGTGCAACCCGTTGCAGTTTTGGAGGATGCGGGGCGAGTTTCGCCTCTGCCCCACCCCGACGCCGAACAGGAGGGGGAAAGGGCGAGCGTGTCGATCGGGAATCGGAATTGAACAGAAGTCAGGTCATGGGACTCACCAACATCACGGTCAGGGGCGCTCGGCAGCATAACCTGAAGAACATCAACGTCGAAATCCCCCGCAACACCCTTACGGTCATCACGGGACTGAGCGGATCGGGCAAGTCGTCGCTGGCGTTCGACACAATCTATGCTGAGGGTCAGCGGCGCTATGTGGAGACGCTGTCGGCCTATGCGCGGCAGTTCCTCGACCAGATGGAGCGCCCGGACGTGGACAGCATCGACGGGTTGAGCCCGTCGATTGCCATTGAACAGAAGACCACCAGCCGCAGTCCGCGGTCCACGGTCGGAACCATCACAGAAATCTACGACTACCTTCGCCTGCTTTACAGCTCCATTGGGGTACCACACTGTCCGAACTGCGGGCGGGAGATTTCGCGCCAGTCCGCGGATCAGATCGTGCAGCGGGTCATGGAGTTGGAGCCGGACGAGCGGGTGATGATCCTGGCCCCGATGGTGCGGGGACGCAAGGGCGAATTCAAGAAAGAGCTCGACAAGCTGGTGCAGCAGGGCTATAGCCGGGCGCGCATCGACGGGGAACTGCGCCAGATTGCCGATGAGGAAGTGAAGCTCGATAAGCGCAAGAACCACACCATCGAGGTGGTGATTGACCGGCTGCTGGTGAAGCCGGGCATCGAGCGGCGGCTGGCGACGGCAGTGGAGTCGGCAATGAAGCTGGCCGAGGGCCTGGCGCTGGTGGCCGTGGTGGATGGCGAGGAGCGGCTGTACTCGTCGAAGCTGGCGTGCCCGGAGTGCGGTATCAACGTTCCCGTGCTCGAGCCGCGATCATTTTCGTTCAACAGCGTGTACGGCGCGTGTCCGGAGTGCAACGGCCTGGGCAGCAAGTATGACTTCGATCCGGCAAAGGTCATCAGCGATTGGTCGAAGCCGCTGCTGGAGGGGGGACTGGGCCCGGGATCGGCGTCGCAGAACCTGATCCACTCGCTCAAGCTGGCGGCTGCAGCGTATGGTTTCGACCTTGCCAAGCCGTTTGAGCAGCTACCGCGCAAAACGCAGAACCTGATCCTGTACGGGCCGGAGCAGAGTGAGAAGAGGCGAGGCGGTTTCCTAGGGGTCTTCTCCTATTTGCGGCAGGCGATGGAGGAAAGTACGTCGGAGACGTATCGCGACTGGCTGCTAGACCATATGTCGGCCACGCGATGTCCGGCGTGCGAGGGCAAGAGGCTGCGGCCAGAGAGCCTGGCGGTGAAGGTGAATGGCATGTCGATCGCCGACTTCACGGCGCTGCCGGTATCTCGGGCAGTGAAGGCAGCAGGCAAGATCAAGCTCAACGAGCGCGAGCAGAAGATTGCCGGGCGAATTCTGCGCGAGGTGGCGGAACGGCTGGGATTTCTGAGCGCGGTCGGGCTGGGCTACATTTCGCTGGACCGCTCGGCCATGACGCTGAGCGGAGGCGAGGGGCAGCGCATCCGGCTGGCAACGCAGATTGGATCGAAGCTGCGTGGCGTGCTGTACGTGCTCGATGAGCCGTCGATCGGGCTGCATCACCGCGACAACGATCGCTTGCTGAGTGCGCTGGAATCGCTGCGCGATTTGGGAAACACGGTGCTGGTCGTGGAGCACGACGAAGACACCATCCGGCGGTCGGATTATGTGATCGATTTGGGGCCGGGCGCGGGGCGTCATGGCGGAGAAGTCGTCGCCAGCGGGACACCAGAGCAGATCGAGGGCTTTCCGCGATCGCTGACGGGACAGTACATCTCGGGCGAGAAGCAGGTGATGTACCGCTACGCGCGGCGGCAGACCAATGGCAAGGCGATTGCGATCCTGGGCGCGCGGGAGAACAACCTGAAGCAAATTGACGTGAGCTTCCCGCTGGGCGTGATGACGGTGGTGACGGGCGTGTCGGGTTCGGGGAAATCGACGCTGGTGAATGACATTTTGTACCGCGCGCTGGCCAGGGCGCTATACGGCTCGCGCGAAGAGGCGGGCGCGTACAAGAGGATCACTGGCACAGAGTTCATCGACAAGGTGATTTGCATTGACCAGTCGCCGATTGGGCGGACGCCGCGCTCGAATCCGGCTACCTACACCGGCGTGTTCACCGCGATCCGCGATTTGTATGCCATGCTGCCGGAGTCGCGGGAGCGTGGCTACAAGGCGGGGCGCTTCTCGTTCAACGTGGCGGGCGGGCGGTGCGAGGCATGCCAGGGCGACGGGCAGCGGCGCATCGCGATGAACTTTCTGCCCGATGTGTACGTTCAATGCGAGGTGTGCGGGGGCAAGCGCTACAACCATGAAACGCTGGCGGTGAAGTACAAGGGCTACTCGATCGCCGACCTGCTGGAGACACCGGTGGGAGATGCGCTGCCGGTGCTGGAGAACATTCCGCAGATCAGGCAGAAGCTGCAAACGCTGGTGGACGTGGGGCTGGGCTATATTCACTTGGGGCAGTCGGCGGTAACGCTTAGCGGCGGAGAGGCACAGCGCATCAAGCTGGCGCGCGAATTGAGCAAGCGGCAGACGGGCAAGACGCTGTACCTGCTGGATGAGCCGACCACCGGGCTGCACTTCGACGATGTCAGCAAGCTGCTGGAGGTGTTGCACCGGCTCACCGACCTGGGCAACAGCATCATCATCATTGAGCACAATATGGATGTGATTCGAAACGCGGATTGGATCATCGACCTGGGGCCGGAGGGCGGTGAGGATGGCGGGCGCATCGTAGCGCAAGGAACCCCCGAGCAGGTGGCACGGGTGAAGAAGTCCTATACAGGGCATGCGCTCGCCAAACTGCTGCTGAGCGCGTCCGATGGAAAGACCGCATAGGTGGCTGCTACGATTTCAATTCACAGCAACATGTCCGATCCCGAACACGAACCGCCAGAACCATCTCTCACGCCAACGGGGGACAACGATTCCGCATGGAACGATGCGCCGGCGTGTTTGCAGCCTATTCCGGCGGTGGAGGTGGTGGCCCCGTTGCCGCGCCGCGACGTGTTTCCGCCGTGGTCGGGCTGGGACGTGGCAGCGGTGCTGTGCTTCACGCTGGCGGCGGTGTTCCTGTTCAGCACCATCGCCCTGGGAGTGGCACACGTCCTTACCAGCAA
>Ga0335070_10000316_pt1 | contig 56608 bp, 48 predicted proteins | sample Lox_Sample_13_FD_206722 | JGI IMG/M metagenome (GOLD analysis project Ga0335070, IMG submission 206722) | Soil microbial communities from Loxahatchee National Wildlife Refuge, Florida, United States - Lox_Sample_1.3 | ecosystem: Environmental > Terrestrial > Soil > Wetlands | place: USA...
GAGCAGCGTAGCGCACGGAAACGTGGTCGAGGTCTTCATTCAGCGCGCTGATCAGCACCGGCGCCCAGAAGCGATCGATGGCCTGCTTCGTCTGGCCGTGGCGCAGAAGCCACGACTGGAAGTCCACGTCGCTGTCGGGTGGAAGCGAGGGCATCAAAGCCAGCAGGGCGCGAGAGATCGCCAGCTTGTCTTTCCAATCGAGCACAGATGAGCCCAGGAACGACGGCCCGGCATGCATCGGCGCGGGTAGATGGCTTGGCCGCAAGACCGACGATTTCCCGCCCGGCAGAATGAAGGTGATTTCGTCGTACCAGCGAATCTGGCTTTCCACGCCCAGCCGCTTGTAGAAATCGATCAGGTTGGTGCAGCAGCCCAGCAGCACATGCTGGCAGTTGTCCACCACCTCGCCGGTGCCGGGCAACTCGTAGGAAGACGCGCGGCCGCCGAGGAACGGCCGGCGCTCGAACAGCGTAACAGGATAGCCCGCGTCCGCCAGCGCGCATCCGGCGGAGAGACCCGCCAGGCCACCGCCAATCACGGCCACGGTCGGCTTGGAGTAAATGGAAGCGGAGCTCATGTCAGGCGGCGCACAAAGCCTTTCGCCAGAATCCCCACCTTTTCGAATGTGCTCAGCCTCACGCGATCGGAAAAAACGTCGTACCCACGGGCCGCAATGCGCTCCAGCAATCGCCGGTACACCTCAACGAGGGTCCACAGGGCCGGCTGGCTGTCGTCATCGACCAGGGGGACCAATTCATCTGCCGAGCGATACAGTTCACGCGCCCGTTGCGCCTCAAACTCCAGCACGGGACGAAGTATTGCCGCGGCGTTGCCGTTGGCCAGCGCATTCGCGCCGACACCAAATCGATCGAGGTCTTCCGTCGGCAGGTACACGCGCCCCATCTCGCGGTCTTCCTTGACATCGCGAATGATATTGGTGAGCTGGAAAGCGACTCCGGTTTGCTCCGCGAGTTTCTCCGCGCGGGGATCGCGGTAGCCGAAGATGCGAATGCAGATCAAGCCCACCACCGACGCCACGTGGTAGCAGTAGTCGTAGAGGTCGTCGAAGGTCTCGTAACGCGGGCGGACCTCCGATGTTGCCGTGGGCCCCGTCTGCCCCGGCAGGTCCATTGCGGTGCCCTCCACCAGCTTCTCCAGCAGTTCGAGGGGAATTGCAAATGCCTTCTGGGTGTCGGCCAGCGCCATCAATACCGGATCGTCGGTGCGCTCTCCCGCCGACACGCGGCGAAAAGCATCGATCCATTCGTTGAGTTTTTCCCGCCTCTGCTCGGCGTGAACCGAGGGGTCGTCGGAAATGTCGTCGGCGTGCCGCATGAAGGCGTACACCGCCGACAGTGCATTGCGCTTGCGGGCTGGAAGCACCAGGAAGCCGTAGTAGAAATTCTTGGCTGCCGAGCGTGCAATATGCCGGCAGACACTGTAGGCAGCCCGCAATTGCAGCGGGTGGTGACTCACAGCAAGCGACCCAGGGCCGCGCGCGCCAGCAGAAGAATCTTGCGCCGCTTGGAAATGACGGGCCGCGATGTCAGCACGTCGTAATTCTGGCGCTCGATGGCGTGGAGAATCGCAAGCCCTCCGCGGCTGAACAACTCAATGTCGAGCGCGAGACGGCGGTCCACTTTCTTCGCCAGCGGCAAGCCGCGGTGGAACCATTCCCGCGCCCGCTCCACCTCGAACTTCATCATGGCGAGAAACTGCGGCGTGGCGCGGCGCTCAGCCAGTTCTTTTTCGCTGACACCGAACTTCGAGAAGTCCTCCAGGGGAAGGTAAATCCGTCCCTTTTCGAAGTCCACTCCTGCGTCTTGCCAGAAATTGGCCAGTTGCAGGGCGGTGCAGGTGAAGTCGGAAAGCTGTTGCCGCTCGGCGTCGCGATAGCCGCACAAGTACAGAACCAGGTGGCCCACCGGATTGGCCGAATATTGGCAGTATCCCAATAAGTCTGAGAAACGCGGATAGCGAGTAACAACCTGGTCCTGCCGGAATGCCTGGAGCAGGTCAGAAAACTCATGCTGCGGAATATCAAACTCCCGAACCGTCTCCCGCAACGCCACAAACACGGGATGCCTGGGGTCACCGCTGTAGCACTGGGCGAGTTCCGCTTCCCACTGATCGAGCAACAGCAGCGACTGCTGTTTGTCACCAACTTCGTCGCCCAGATCGTCGGAGATGCGGCAGTAAGCGTACACGTTGTAGAAGTGCTGGTGAAGGTGCCGGGGCAGAAACCACGTGACCACCGGAAAGTTCTCGTAATGCGAGGTCGCCAGGCGCACGCAATAATGCTGCGCCTCGGCCACTGTCGGCGCCTTCTCCGGAATGGCGTATTCCGGCGGCAGCATCCCCCAGCCGGTAGCGGTGGCTCCCGGCCGTGAGGCAAACGTCCGGTTATTTGTCGGTGCAGATGACATGTCGCGTGGTTGCCGGGTGTTTATTGTCCCGGAATGATCGCGGTCTTGATGTCGCCGTTGCGGTTGAGCATGTGGCGTAGCACATGCTGCAAGCGAGACAGTGGCGCTTCACCGGTAATGTAGTCGGTGCCCTTGATCTTCTTCTCCGCAATCAGTGAAAACGCTTTGCGTACGGTCTCAGGCGTGTGATGGAACGTGGCCTTGAGCGTCAGTTCGTTGTAATGCAAGCGCTGCGTATCGAGTGACACCTTGGTTCCGTTGGCACATCCGCCGAAGAAGTTCACCATTCCGCCCTTGCGAACCATATCGATGCACCACTCCCAGGCTTGGGTGCGTCCCACCGCTTCAATGACCACATCGCAACCGCGGTTGTCGGCAGTCAGCTTGCGCACCGCCTTCACCGGGTCATCGACCTTGGTGATCTGAACGGCATGATCGGCGCCCGCGCGCAGAGCGGCCGTCACCTGCGAGTCGCGCTTGACCACGGCGATCACATTGCAGCCCGAGAGCTTGGCTACCTGGATGAACATCAACCCAATCGGACCGGCGCCAATTACGGCCACGGAATCGCCGATTTCCATTTTGGTTTCATGCAAGCCGCGCAGTACACAGGCGAGAGGTTCGGTGATAGCCGCCTCTTCGTAGCTCACATGGTGGGGAATCGCCAGCATGTTGGTCTCGACGATGCGGCGCGGAATGTGAATGTACTCGGCGTAAGCTCCGTTATTGAAGAGAAGATCCTCGCAGAGGTTCTCCTGGTGCTTGGAACAGTAGAAGCACATGCCACAGGGGGCGGAGTTCAGCGCCACCACGCGCATGCCTTTCTTGAAGCCTTTGACGTTGGGCCCGACCTCTTCGATGACACCTGCCAATTCATGGCCAAACAGCGCCGGAGGCACAATCATGCGGGCATGGTATCCCCGCTGATACACCTTCAAATCCGTACCGCAGGTCAGGGCCACCTGCACCTTGACCAGTACTTCCCCTTCTTCCAGCTTGGGAATCGGTACTTGCTCGATCTTGACGTCCTCTTTGCCGTAGAGGACCGCCGCTGTCATGTTTCCATTCACTCTAGGAATCCTTCCATGTGCTGCCCGGCTGTATGACGACCTTCATCGAGTCCGGCTTGGGATGGGCAGCCAGGTGCAACGCATCAACCGACTCGGTCAACGGAAAGCGATGGCTGATCAGCCGCTCCAGGTCCATCTCGCGGCACAGCACGAATCCTTCCGACTCCTTCTGCAGATCGACCGAAGCACTGTACGAACCCAAGAGACTCTTCTCATCCACACAGACGCCAGCGGGATCGATGATGGCCTCCCCGTGCTGGGTCTGGGCAAACAACAATATTCGTCCCCCTGGACGGGTTGCTTCCATGGCTGGACGAATGAGCGCATTGCCTGCCACAGCCAGTATGACAGCGTCAGCCCCTCGACCCTCCGTCATTTCTCTGATTGTCCTGAGCGTATCGGAGGTAGAGGCGTCGATGGTTTCGTTGAGACCGAATGTCTTAGCAATTCTAAGCCTCTGTGGAAACAAATCGGAAGTAATTACTCGCACCCCACACCTTCGCGCCAGTACCGACAGAATGATCCCAATCGGCCCCTGTCCAACGACCAGTACCGTTTCGCCCGGCACTAACCGCAGTGTTTCCACACCTTTCATGCAGGTATTCACGGGCTCGATGAACGACGCCTGTTCGAACGAGACACCGTCCGGAATGCGTACGACCCCGCCGCGAGTGACAATCCAATCCATCACCCGCACGTACTCAGAGAAGCCCCCGCCGCTCGGCTCATAGCCGGCTGTGGCGCCGACTTTCTTGTACGTCGGACACTGCGCAAAGACCTTGTGTCGGCAGTAATAGCAGTCGCCACACGGGATGTGATGAAACACCATCACCCGGTCGCCAACCTGATAGTCGCGAATGCCGCCGCCGGTAGCCACCACCACGCCGGCGGTTTCATGTCCGAAGATGCGCGGTGCCGAGTGCGAACCGGTAGCTATTTTTTTCAAGTCGGTACCGCAGATTCCGCAGGTGTGCACGCGCACCAGCAGTTCGCCTGCTGCGATGGCCGGGACCGGTACCTGCTCCAAACGCACGTCATTTATGCCGCGATACACAGCGGCGTGCATAACCGACGGCATCGTCCGGTTGGCTGGCGGTCCTCCGATTTGTGCGGCGGTTGACATGAAGCGTTTTCGTCGCCTACGACCCGGATACTCCCTGATGGGGCGCGGTCAGCAACCACTGCGGAATTCGATGTTGCAGCGCGTGGCTCAGGTTCACCGCGGCGATACGGCTGTTGTGGTCCAGATGCCGAACCGCCTGCCACCACTTCGGCCGGACCGCGAGGTACGCCACAAACTTCAGGGTGTCGAATTTGCCCGCATCGTTCGCAAATTTACCAACCGGAGGCATCACGAAGTCCAGTGAATCCGAGATCGTCTTGACGGCAGCGAACTCGATGCCCCGGCTTCTGGCTACCTCAGCCACCGCCGCCGCCTCCATGTCCACCACGTCGGCGTTCCAGCGTTCTGCCAGCATCCGCTTTTCCGCCGGCCCGCTCACGGAAGACACGGTAGCCACCACGGCATCTCCGCCCGACGAGGCAAAATGGATTCCGGAGGTCGTATCCACGACTTCCCGTGCGGCGACGACATCGCCCACTTTGAGACCCGGCGAAAGCGCGCCTGCAATTCCTGCTGAAACCATCATGCTGGGTTCGTATCCTTCAACTGCAGCCTGGGCCGCGCGAGTTGCCGCCTTTCGTCCGATGCCGCCGACTGCGACCACGACACGATCCAGCTCAAAAAACTGCAAGCCATCCACTTCCTGCGGACGCACACCTCGCAGCATGGGAGCCAACTCGCGGGCCATGGCGACAACAATCGCGACAGCCTTACCGGACATAGCCATTCGCCCGAAACCATTCCACAGCGCGGCGCAACGCGCCATCGACCGGGCCGGGATTCCATCCCAGCTCCCGCTCGGCCTTGGCGCTGGTGACAAACATCTTCTTGCGGCCCATGCGGACTGAATCCAGCGTCACCCGCGGCTCTCGCTGCCGGATCTTGCCCGTCACCAGGGTATCCACCACGCCGGTTGCGTAGGCCACGGCATACGGCAGGCGGATACTGGGCGAGGGCAGTCCGGTGATCGCCGCTAGCTTGTCGAGAATCTGCTTCAAGGTGAGGTTCTCGCCTCCGAGAATGTAGCGCTCGCCCGGTTTCGCCTTCTCCATCGCCAGCAGATGGCCGTTGGCGCAGTCCTGCACATCCACCAGATTCAGCCCGGTATCGACGTACGCCGGAAACTTTCGCATCAGGAAGTCCACAACGATTTGCCCGGTTGGCGTGGGTTTGATGTCCCGCTCGCCAATCGGAGTGGTGGGATTCACCATCACCGCATCCTGGCCGCCTCGCGCCGCATCGATAACCAAACGCTCTGCCATGAACTTGCTGCGCTTGTAATCGCCGATCATGTTCTCCAAGGCCACGGGCGAATTCTCGTCCGTCATGCGGCCGTTGTTACCGAACCCCATGGTGGCAACGCTGCTGGTGTAAACAACCCGCCGAATACCCGATTCTCTCGCCGCCTGCAGGATGTTGCGCGTGCCTTCCACGTTCGATTGATACAGCTCCTGCCCGTTTATGGCCCATAAGCGGTAGTCGGCGGCGACGTGAAACACCACTTCGCATCCCAACATCCCCCGGCGGAGCGACTCCACATCGCGCAGGTCGCCGACCACGCGTTCGGCCGGCAAGTCGGCGATATTGTCGGTGCGGCTGGTGTCCCTCACCAGAAGACGCAAGCCCGCGCCTTCAGCCAGCAATTTGCGCGCGACATGGCTGCCCAGAAAACCCGTCGCTCCGGTCACGAAGCACTTCATCCCGATTCCGCTCGCTTCTCGTTCCAGGGCTTGAATGAAAATTCAGCGCCGCCAGGGGAGGCGCAACCACGCATGCGCGACCCCATGAAGGATTCCGCCGGCAGATCGCGGGAGTCCCGAAAACGGGAAAAGGCCGCGTCGTCACGCGGATGAGACGTCACTTCTTGCGCTGCTCGATTCGAGCCGTCCGCAACTGCTCTTCCTGCGATACTGCTGAAGCTTTGGCGTAAGCGGTAAGAGCAATCAGCGGGAAGTATTGGCGGTACATGTAGTACATGAGGTAGAAAACACGCGGAAACCCGGTCCCGGTGTACCAGGCCTCGTCCCACGAACCGTCCCGCCGCTGCGTTTTCAGAAGGTACGCGATGCCGCGTTGCAGCGAGTCGCTGCGAATGTCATTCGCCGCCAGCAGACCCATCACCGCCCACGCGGTCTGGGAAGCGGTGCTGGGACCCACGCCCTTGGTATTGGGATCGTCGTAGGACCCGCAAGTTTCACCCCAGCCGCCGTCGGGATTCTGCATCATGCGCAGCCACTCCGCCGCCTGCTGGATGCAGGGCTCATGGTGGTCCATGCCGATGGCTTCCAGGCCGCGCAGAACCAGCATGGTGCCGTAGATGTAGTTCACGCCCCAGCGGCCAAACCACGAACCATCCGGCTCCTGCTCGCGCTTGATAAACTCCACCCCGCGGCGCACCGGCGCATCCTTCATGGAATAGCCATACGTCGCCAGGCACTCCAATACCCGTCCGGTAATGTCCACCGTCGCCGGGTCGAGCATGGCGTTGTGGTCGGCAAACGGAATGTGCTGGAAGACCATGCGGTCATTGTCCTTGTCGAAGGAGGCCCAGCCGCCGTTCCTGCACTGCATCGACAGGATCCAATCCAGCGCCCTCTGCACCGACTTGTCGTGGTAGCTCTCGTTGGAGGTCTTCACTCTGCTCAGCGCCAGCAACACCATGGCCGAGTCGTCCACGTCAGGATAGAACTCATTGTTGAACTCGAAGTACCAGCCCGCGGGCGCGGCCTTGCGATTCTTGACGTACCAGTCGCCCCGGCGCGTGACCTGCTTTTTCAGCATCCACTCGCAGGGCTGTACCAATCGCGGATCCGTCGCCGAGACCCCGCTTTCCGCCAGTGCAAAAATTGCGTAAGCCGTGTCCCATACCGGCGACATGCAGGGCTGCATGCGGAACGTCGTCTCTTCCTCGATGCCCAGCTTTTCGAACTCATCCATCGCCCGGATGACCTGCGGGTCATCGAGCGAATAGCCCAGGCAGCGCAGAGCGATGATCGAGTTCATGATGCTGGGATAAATGGCTCCCAAACCGTCGCTCATCTCCATGCGCTCCAGCATCCACTGCTCCGCCTTCCTGAGGGCGCGCGAGCGCAGCGGGCGGATGTGGACCTTCTCCAGGAAGTGCGCAATCCGGTCCAGCACCAGGAAGAAATTGCGCCAGCTAATCGGCCTCTTGGCCCACTTCAGTCGCAGGTTGGCCTTTTTGCGGCCGCCCACGAAAAGCTCGTCAATTGCTTGTTCGTCGGGAATCTTCTTAAACGGCTTCTTGGCGTACGCAATCGAGAGCGGCACCAGGATGGCACGCGACCATGAGGAAATCTCGTAGATGTTGAACCAGAACCAGTTGGGAAACAGCACCAGTTCCGGCGGAATCGCCGGCACTGCGTCGTAGTCATACTGACCGAGGAAGCACAGATAAATCTTGGTGAAGGTGTTGACCTCGGTCACGCCGCCCATCGCCAGAATGCGTTCGCGGGCCTTGCTGAGCGCAGGATGCTCCGGCTTGTAGCCGGCCATCTTCAGCGCGAAGTACGCCTTGACCGAAGCACTGATGTTCGACGGGCCGCCGTTGAAGATCGGCCATCCGCCCTCCTCGTTCTGGTGCGACAAAATTTCGTTGGCGCACTTCTGGGTGCGCACCGGGTCTTCCGTGCCCAGTAACCGGTGCAGCAGAATGTAGTCTGATTCCAGTGTGGTATCGGCACCCAGTTCTCCAGACCAATATCCTTCCTCCGGGTGCTGGAGAGAGAACAGGTACTTGCGAGACGCATCCATCGCGGCTGCGACCCGGGCCTTGATGTCATCCAGCTTCCCGAATCGCATTTCGGCGGGGTTGGGGGGTAGCGCTTCTGCCATGCTTTTTCTTTACTCCGCCAGGGCCGGCGCCGCCCCGATCGCTTCCACGATTTCCGGTGGCAGACCGAAGCGCACGTTTTCCGGCATCACTTCCACCTCTTGCAGATCGGTGAAACCCTGCTCCTGAAGAAACGTTACTGCCTCCTGCACCAAAATCTCCGGCGCTGACGCTCCGGCGGTAAGAGCGACGGTCTTCGCACTCTTCAGCCACTCCGGCCGTATCGCTCGATAGTTCTCGATCAGGTGCGAGTTGGTGCCCATGTTGCGAGCCACTTCCACCAGGCGGTTGGAATTGGAACTATTGTCCGAACCAACCACCAGGAGGAGGTCAGCTTCATTCGCGACATCCTTCACCGCCGTTTGGCGATTCTCGGTCGCGTAACAGATGTCTTGTGCGTGCGGACCCTGAATGTTGGGAAACCTCTTGCGCAACGCCGCGATAACGTGCTTCGTCTCGTCCAGGCTCAGGGTGGTCTGCGTGAGATACGCAACCCGATTCGGATCGGGGACGTTCAGATTCTCGATGTCCTCCGGTGAATCCACCACTTGGGTCACTGCCGGGGCCTCGCCCAGAGTACCAATCACCTCATCGTGATCGTGGTGTCCAATCAGAATCAGCGAATACCCTTCGCGGGCAAACTTCACGGCTTCGACGTGCACCTTGGTCACCAGGGGGCAGGTGGCGTCAATCACTCGAAGATGACGCGCCTTGCTGGCATCCCGCACCTCGGGGGCCACGCCGTGTGCGCTGTAAATTACGCGCTCCCCTTCCGGCACCTCTTCCACGCTATCCACGAAGATTGCGCCCTTGGCGGTCAACTCATCCACCACGTAGCGGTTGTGGACAATCTCTTTCCGCACATAAATCGGCGCCCCAAAAGTCTCAAGGGCAATGCGCACGATGTCGATGGCGCGAACCACCCCGGCGCAGAAGCCACGTGGCTTCAGCAAAAGTAGAGTTTTGGCGTCGGCTTGAGTCATGAATTCCTTGTCGTTTGGTACGGGTAGAAACCCGCATGGTCCCATGGATACTCTATTGTAACAGTGCGGTTATCACAAAGATAACATCAAGAAACGGCAAGATTTAGCAGTCTGCGGGGCAATTCTGGCAGCTAATGGCATACGACGGGCAGGGCTGGTTTGACCGCCGAGCACAATCCCTGATGAGGAGCCAGGCCTATGACCGGCAATGATCTGGCAACGATGTATGAATTCGGCTGCTTCGCCATCAAGCGCAATCTCACCAATCTCACGCACGAAGACAGTAGTTTCATACCGGAGCCGTCAGGCAACTGCATCAACTGGGAACTCGGCCACATCATTTCCGCCCGGGGCATGGTGCCGCTCCTCACTGGCGCTGGAGGCCCACTCTTCCGCGACGCTGAGGCCGCGGTCTTTCAGCGGGGCTCGGCCGCGATGAAGCAGGGCGACCAGGGAGTGGACCTGGCGCGTCTGAATCTGCCTCGGACCAGTCCCAGAAGAAGCTCGCACCCGCACTGCAGGCCAGAAGCGACGGGGCTCTCGCGGCGGAGGTGCCCGAGAAGTTCAAGCGGCCCCCGCTCACCGGCACCATGGGCGATGCACTAGCGAAGCTCTGCTACCACGAGGGCGACCACAACGGACAGACCGGCATTCTGCGACGGCTGGCGGGAAAAGAAGGGGCGATACGGTAAGCCATGCCAGGCTGATTTTGCAGCGTAAAAGGCAAAAGCCGGAGCATGCCGCTCCGGCTTGAGATTCGCGATTCTTCGACGCGCTTACAGTCCTAACTTACGACGGAATACTCCGGCGATTCCGACTATACCCGAACCCAGGAGAAACAGGCTCCCCGGCTCAGGAATAGTGGAACCGGTGGGATTGAACTCAAAGTTGTCCACGAAAATGTAGTCGCTCCCAGTACCTGCCAGCGTCGCCCAGGCGATGCCCGGATCGAGCAAACCGACGAAATCACCAGCGTTGCTGGGACCGGTGATCGGCAACACGTAGCTTTCAATTGGGTTGCTGGAAGAGTCATAGGCAGTCAGCGTCCACGCTGTATCCGATGCCCCCCAGAAGAAGCCGAAACCAGTGGTGATTCCGTTGAAATTGATGGTCAGTACGTTGAACGATTGGGGGTCGTAGTTGTTGTGGAGCGACTGCCCCCAGGTGTTGTAATTCCCAGCATAGGCCGCGTCGACCCACATAAGGTTGCCGCTGTCGGGTGTGAATGTTACTCCCGAAAGCGTTAGAGTCGTGTAGGTGCCTGGGGCGGGGCTTTCGAAGTCGATCACGGTGCTTCCTACGAGGCCCGGAATCATGGTTGCACCCAGGGGTGTGGTTTGCACGTAAATGGTTGAAGCCTGGACCAGGCTCGATGCGGCGATGCTGATCGCCACGGCGGCAAGCAAACAAAAAATGGAACGTTTGGACATTTACAGCCTCGCTTCTCCAGAGGTTTACCTACTGGCCGACCGCAATTGTTCGATTACTACCGCAGGGGGAACGGCAGCAGAAGTACAGGGAGCATATGTCAGCTAGGTTTCGGGCGCAAGCCACGTACGGGATCAAACTAATACCACTTTTGCGCTAGTTATGGTCCGTCTGCCCGGAGCTGGGATTAACGATTCGCCTTCAGCATCTGCTCCGCGTGTTTGATCGACGTGTCAGTCAACTTTGCGCCGCTGATCATGCGTGCTAACTCTCGAGTCCGCTCGTAAGCACCCAGTTGCCGCACGGAAGTAGCGCTCCTGCCACCTGACTCCTTCTTCTCGATCAGGTAGTGCTGATCGGCGAAGGACGCAATCTGCGGCAGATGGGTAACGCACAACACCTGCTTCGTTGCCGCAAGTTGTTTGAGCTTCTTACCCACTGCCTCCGCCGCGCGTCCGCCGATGCCCGCATCCACTTCATCGAACACCAGCGTGCGCTGACCGGCCCCGCCCTTTGCGCTGTTGTGACGGGTGCGGCCAGTCATCCCGGCTTCGATCATCGTCTTCAGCACCAGCATCACGCGGGACAACTCGCCGCCCGAGGCAATTTCCTCCACCGGTCCCAGCGGTTCGCCGGGATTCGCCGAGAACAGGTATTGCACGGCGTCGAATCCCTTGGACGTCCAGTTCCCTTCTTCGTCGGCTCCGCTGACTGCGACCTTGAAACGCGCCTTCATCGCCAGCTCGTTGACTTCGCTTTCCACCTGCTTTTCCAGCTTGCGGGCCGCTTCGTAACGATGCCGCGAGAGGCTGCGCGCGGCTTCGAGATAACGCTCCGCCGCCTTGGCCAGGTCTGAACGCAACCTGCGCAGCACCTCGTCCTTGTTCTCCATCTCGTTGAGCTTGCGCTCGAGTTCCTCTCCCATCGCGATGACTTCGCCGAGCGAAGGGCCGTACTTGCGCTTCAGGCGGTCGAGGGCCGCCAGCCGGTCTTCGACCTCGGCCAAGCGCTCGGGGGAAGCTTCAATGTCCTCTGCGTAGTCGCGCAATGTCTGCCCGATGTCTTCGACCGTGATACGCGCTGAATCTAGTTGCGCCAGCGACTCGCGGAATTTCTCATCAAAGCGGGCGAGCTCCTCGAGCTGCCGCACTGCCGCGCGGATCAGCGCCGACGCCGAGACGTTGCCCTCGTAGAGCGCGTCGGAGGCACCCATGGCCGAAGCGAGAATGCGCTCCGAGTTGGCCAGAACCCGCTTTTCAGCTGCGAGCCTGACGTCCTCTCCCGCGAAAAGGTTCGCGCCGGCGATCTCCTTGCGCTGGAAACTCCACAGGTCGAGCAGCCGCATGCGGTCCTGCTCATTGCGCTCCAAGTCAGCAATGCGTTGGCGAATGCTGTTCCATGCCTCGAACGCTTCCGCCACCGTTGCGAGCGCCGATCCCGCGAAGCTGTCGAGAAGTGACAGGCGAGACGCTGCGTCGAAGGCCAGCACCGATTCGTTTTGTGCGTGGATGACCGCCAAATGCGGCGCCAGTTGCCGCAGCACCGCCACCGTTGCAGGCTGATTGTTGACGAACACGCGCCCCTTGCCGCCCGCGGCAATCTCTCTCCGCAGGATGAGTTGCGCGTCGTCACTGTCGATGCCGTTCTCTTCCAGCACGGCGTTGAGCGCCTTCGACTCCGCCTCGAACACCGCCGATACAACGGCTTTTTCGCTGCCATGGCGCACGGCGTCGGCCGAGGCCTTGTCGCCCAGCAGCAAGGCCAGCGCGTCAATGAGAATGGATTTTCCAGCGCCGGTTTCGCCGGTCAGGAGGTTGAGACCGGGGGCAAACTCTACGGCGACGTTGTCGATGACCGTGTAGTTTTCTACCCGCAGTTCCAGCAGCACAATGCGTTCTCGACTCGCGGAAATTTAGTGGCAGTGTAGCAGGAAAAGCATCTCGCTGCGGAACTCCAAATCGACCGTTGAAACGGACGGCTGACGGCTGATCACTGACGGCATGTCATCATTTACTCCCAAGGAACCCTCGCCACCAGACCTCATCCACACCCGTCCAACACCTATAATGCTATGAAGTGAACACGAGGCTGACACCCATCAATGAATGTTATTTGTGCCTTGCTCGCCTCTGCCATCGGCGGTGAAATATCGAGTCTCATCGAAACCAGCGGCCTGGTCGCCAAGACCGTCCTCGTCATCCTGCTGGCGTTCAGCGTTGCATCCTGGGCCATCATCTTCAGCAAATGGGGACTCTTCCGCCGCGCCCGCGCCCAGAGTAATCGCTTCATGCGCATGTTCCGCAAGTCAGAGCGATTGCAGGACGTGGCCGCGGTGGCCGAGCAGTTCCGGCCCAGCCCGCTGATTGCCGTCTTCGAGGGCGCTTACATGGAGCTGCGCAAGCAGGCGCCGCAACCCATCCGAGTAGGAGCCTTGCAGCGCGCGGTGCAGATCGCCGCTTCTGAAGAACTGTCGCGCCTCGAAAGCCGCCTGCCGTGGCTGGCGACCACCGGCGCGGTTACGCCGTTCATCGGGCTCTTTGGCACGGTGTGGGGCATTATCGACGCCTTTCACGGACTTGGTACCGCCGGCGCCGCGACCTTGCGGGCCGTGGCCCCGGGCATCTCCGAAGCGCTAATCACCACCGCGGCAGGACTGTTCGCCGCCATTCCGGCTGTGATCGCCTACAACATGTTCACCCAGCACATCCGCGAGTTCGGCGCGCGCATGGATGACTTCGGTCTCGAGCTGATGAACGAAGTGGAGCGCGCCCAGAGCGGCACCAACCGCCATGCGCACGAGAGTGTGGAGCGGCGCTGATGGCCTTCACCAACGCCCAGGGCCGCACCCAGTCTTCTCTCGCCGACATTAACGTCACGCCGCTGGTGGACGTCGTGCTGGTACTGCTGATCATCTTCATGGTAACGGCACCGATACTGCAGTCGGGCATTGAAGTCAGCGTGCCCCACACCAAAACGGTGAAAGAGATCACCGAGGAGCGCCTGGTCATCACCATCGACCGCCAGCAAAGGGTCTTTTTAGGCAACGAGCCCATCAACATCAACCAAATCGGCGCGCAGTTGCGCAAGAAAATCCGCGACCCCGAAGGCCAGTCGGTCTTTGTTCGTGCGGATGAGGACGTGCCCTTCGGCGCCTTCGCTACCGTTATGGACGCCGTGAAGCAGGCCGGCATTACCAACGTAAGCATCGTCACGCAGCCGCTGGAGAAGAATGGCAGCCGTCGCTGACATCTTCCCGTCCGACCACGTCTCCCGCACGTCGCTGTTCGGGTCGGTCGCGCTGCACGCATTGCTGTTCGGCCTGGCCATCTTCGGCAACCTCATACCCAGCGGACGCGGCGAGAACTGGGGCGGCACGCAGGGTGGCGGAGGTGCGATGAGCGCCACGCTGGTCAGCAGCATTCCCCTGCCCAACGCCCAGCCCGAGTCGCAAAACGTGCTCGCCAACGAATCGAAGGGCCTCTCTCAATCGCCGCCTAAGGAAACTCCCAAGGAAGAACCCAAGGCCATTCCGATTCCGGCGCGCGAAGCCAAGCCGAAGAGTCAGCGAGAAACCGTCGCCTCGAAACGGGAACCTCCTAAGCCGATTGCCAAGGCAGAGCCCGACAACGTAGTTCCCTACGGGCAGGGCGGACCCGTAAGCGGGCCCTACGGTTCGTTCACTTCCGGCGCGACCAAGGGCGGCTTCGGGTTTCAGGGTGGTCAGGGCGACTTTGGCAGCCGTTTCGCCTACTACGTCGATATCGTCCGCCGCAAAGTGTCGGAAAACTGGCTTAAGTACGAAGTCGATCCGCGCATCAGTGACGCGCGCCGGGTGTACATCTATTTCGAGATCAATCGCTCAGGACAACCGTCGAACATTCGGGTGGAGCAGTCGAGCGGAATCCCCTCGCTCGACCAGTCCGCCGTACGCGCGCTGCAGCGCATCGACACCTTTGGCCCGCTGCCGGCGGGATACAACGGAAGCTATGTCGCCGTGGAGTTCTGGTTTGACTACCGCCGCTGAAATGCAGACGTAAACATGCAGTCGTCGCACTGCTCCGACTGGGTGCGGGAAGCGTTTTGGAGAGGTACGGGTTCAGAGGTGCCATAAAGATCGCTCATTGAAATGCCCTCGCGAACGAAAGTCCTCGCGAGCATCCATCGCAACCCTGGGGTATTCTGGAATTGGGAATGAAACGATTCGCATCCATCTTCCTCTTGGCAGTTCTTGCAGCCGCATACAACACACCGCTTGCATCGCAGGATTGGATTCGCACCGGTACCGGTCTCGGCGTCGAGAAGGTCCGTCTCGCCGTCCCCGACTTCAAGGCGGCGGCCACCGATGTTGACACCAAACGGCTGACCACCGCCTTCAGCGTCACGCTGTGGAATGACCTGCAGGCGGCCGGCATCTTCGACATGGTCTCGCCGAGCTTCTACCCGCTCGCCAACCCCGGCGTGCCGCAGGACGTCAACCTGGCGCAATGGAGCGACCCGCCCCCCAATGCCAGCATGCTGACCTTCGGCAACGCTATGGTGCAGGGGGGATTTTTGGCGGTACAGGGCTGGCTGTATGACGTGAAGAATTCGCAGTCGCCACAGGTCCTCGGCAAGCAGTACCGTGAGCAGGCAACCGAAGACAACGCCCGCCTCATCGCGCATCGCTTCGCCGACGAAATCATCTTCCGCCTTGGCGGAGGCATCCCGGGCATCGCCGAATCCAGGATTTACTTCGTTAGCAACCGCAGCGGGACGAAGGAAATCTGGCAGATGGATTACGACGGCTCCAACCAGAAGCAGCTCACGCACGTAACGACCATGGCCTTGTCGCCCCACGTTTCGCCCGACGGCTCGCGCGTGGCTTTCTCCTCGGTGTCCGGCAACGAGTGGGAAATCCTGATGTACTCGCTGGACCTCAACCGCCCGGTGTCCTTCCCCCGCTATCAGGGCGCAAACCTCTCGCCGGCATGGTCGTCCGACGGAAAGTGGTTGGCGTTTTCCTCGTCGCGCTCGGGCGATGCCGAAATCTACGCGGTGGACGTAAACGGAGGCGACTTGCGCCGTCTCACCAATAGCAGGGGCCCTGACGTCTCACCCACCTGGAACCCCAAGACCAATGCGCAGATCGCCTTTGTGAGCGGACGCACCGGCCTGCCGCAGATCTATACGATGGCTTCCGACGGAACCAACGTCGTTCGAGTGACCGATCAGGGTTATGCTGTTTCGCCCTCATGGTCGCCCAACGGACAGTTCCTAGCCTTTGCCTGGGTACGCAATTATGGTCCAGGCGCTCCCGGAGCCAGCGACATTTATTTGATGGACGTTGCCAGCAAGCAGTGGGTGCAGCTCACCCACGACGGCGGCCGCAACGATTTTCCGTCCTGGGCGCCCGATGGCCGCCACATTGTGTTCCAGTCGAACCGCAGCGGGCGCACCCAAATCTGGAGCATGCTGGCCGACGGCAGCCAGGCCCGCCAACTGACCAGCGCGGGAGAAAATACGCAGCCCAACTGGAGTTTTAAGTAGGATAGAGGTTCCACAAATCGAACGAGCGGAAGGAGCACATTCCGCCCAGCACTGCAACCGACGCGAGTGCTCTCGCAATGGGAGGAATGACGTTGAAAGCTCGTAAGATCCAATGGATCCACATCGTCCCAGCCCTGGTTCTGATTCTGGTGGCCGCAGCCTGCTCGAAGAAGAAGCCGGCTCCGCCACCGCCCCCGCCGGCCGCCAAACTGCCCGCGCCCACCGCCATGCTGACGGCGAATCCCAATACCATTGAGGCCGGCCAGGCCTCCACGCTCACGTGGAACACTGACTTCGCCACCGATATCTCTATCGACGGCATTGGCAAAGTTGACCCCACCGGCACCCGGAAGGTCACGCCCAGTGAATCGACCACCTACCGGCTGCTCGCCAAGAACGACTCTGGCACGAAGGAAGCGACCGCCCGCGTCACGGTGACGCCGGCGCCGCCGCCGCCCACCACCAGCAAAGTGTCCACCGAGAGTGACTCCCAACTGTTCTCGCAGAACATGAAGGACGTCTTCTACGCCTACGACAGCTACGAGATTACGCCGGAGTATCAGGCAGTGATTCAGTCGGATGCCGGCTTCCTGCAGCAGCATCCCAATATGTCGTTCCTGATCGAGGGCCATTGCGACGAGCGCGGTTCCATCGAGTACAACTTGACTCTGGGTGAGTACCGGGCCAATGCCGCTAAACAGGCGCTGGTGCAGCAGGGAGTGTCCGCCACTCGCATCCGCACCATCAGTTACGGCAAGGAGAAACCGTTCTGCACCGACAGCACGGAGTCGTGCTGGCAGCAGAATCGGCGCGCCCACTTCGTGTACTCGAAGTGACATCACCGCCCACCGAGCTGATGGGCGATGCCGCCCCATCAGCCCGGTGGGTGACATTTGCGTTAGCCGCGGGCGCGAGCCCGCGGTAGATTGGGTTATACGCCCGAGCCCCGTAGGGGCGGCACCCGTTCTCTCCTACGGGCGCCAGCCATGTCAGGATTAGTCTCTATGCGAGTTCAACACAGCCCGACGATTGTTGTCGTGATTGCCGCCGTCTTGGCCACCGCCAATCCCGCCTTCGCGGTGAGCAAGGAAATCATCCAGCTCCAGACCCAGGTGCAGACCCTTTCCGACCAGGTTGCTCGGCTGCAGCAGTCCCTCGACGAGCGCATGGGCGTGCTTCGCAACCTGGTGGAGCAGAGCGCCGACAGCGTCAACAAGATGAGTGTTGCCGTCGGCGACTTGCAGCGCAAGGCGCAGGCCGAATCCTCTGACAACGCGGCCAAGCTCGACCAGGTCTCCAGCCAGATCCAGTCGCTGCACGACACGGTGGACGAACTCAAGGCGCGGCTGGCCAAGATCACCAAGCAGCTTGACGACATGCAGCAGGGTGGGCAGAACATCTTAGGTGGCGCTCCCGGTATGGCCGCTAGTCCGGGGGGCCCGGCGGCCGCCAGCGCCGCCCCGGCGGCTCCGCCACCTGACGTCCTCTACAATAACGCCCTGCGCGACTACAACGCCGGCAAGTACGACCTTTCGTCGCAGGAGTTCGGCGATTACTTGAAGTATTACGGCACCACCGACAACGCCGGCAACGCGCAGTTCTACCTCGCCGACATCGAGTACCGCCAAGGCAATTTCGAGGCTGCCGTGAAGGATTACGACAAGGTGTTGGAGCAATACCCGAGCGGGAACAAGGCGGCAGCGGCGCAGTTGAAGAAGGGTTATGCCCTGCTGGAACTCGGCCAGCGTGAAGCTGGCATTCGCGAACTGAATAGCCTCATCGCCCGTTATCCGCGCTCGGTGGAAGCCGCCCAGGCCCGTGATCGCCTGCGACGACTGGGAGTGCCCGGCTCCAGCACCTTGGCCCCGTCGTCCAAGGCAAAGCCGCACTGAGCCCCGCCGGCTAGGACAACCCGCGGCTCGTCATCCCTTCGGCGGGCGAGCCGGCCGTCATCCCTTGCGCCAGCACCAGCTCGCGGGCCTGCGCACGGAAGTTCGGCAGATCGAGACCAAACACAATCGCCCCCGCGATGCACGCGATTCCGCCGATCGCGACGGTCCAGGACGCGCCGATGCGATGCGCCATCGCGCCGGCAAAAAATGCCCCGAACGGCGCCATGCCCATGAACATCATCGAATAGACCGCGATAACCCGCCCGCGCATCTGATCGGGCACCATCGATTGCAGCAGCGTGTTCGACGATGCCATCTGCACCATCATGGTGAATCCCACCGGCACCAGGAACGCCATCGACAACCAGAAAAAGCGCGAGAACGAGAACAGAATCAGGCTGATCCCGAACCCGCCGGCACACACCGCAATTACCTTCCCCAGCCCGCGAACTCCGACTTTCGCCGCCAGGCTCAGCGCCCCCAGCAGCGCGCCCACGCCAGTCGCGCCCATCAGCATACCGAGTTCTCTAGCGCCGCCATGTAGTATCTCGCTGGCGAACACCGGCATCAGCACGGAATACGGCATGCCTACCAGGCTCACCAGTCCCAGCAGCAGCAAGATTGCCCGGATGGGCGCCTTGTCCAGTACGAAGCGAAATCCCTCTATGATGTGCTCCATGGGCGAGCCTTCCTTCGCCAGGTTGGCCGGGTGCCGTACCTTCATCATCAGCAAGCCGACGATCACCGCGATATAGCTGACCGCGTTGGCGAAGAAACACCAGCCCTCCCCCACCCACGCCACCACAATCCCCGCCACGGCTGGGCCCAGGATGCGCGCCCCGTTGAACATCGACGAGTTCAGCGCGATGGCGTTGATCAGGTCCTCGCGGCCTACCATGTCCATCAGAAACGCCTGGCGCGCGGGAATGTCGAACGCATTGACGATTCCCAATCCAGCAGCCAGCGCCATGATTTCCCATATCTGAATGCGATGCGTCAGTGTGAGCCCGGCGAGAATGAAGGCCAGCACCATTGACGACACCTGCGTAGCAATCACCACGCGATGGCGGTTCGAGCGGTCCGCGAGCGCGCCCCCGAGCGGTGCTACCAAAAACACGGGAATCTGCCCGGCAAATCCCACCGTTCCCAACAGCAGCGTCGATCCGGTCAGGCGGTACACCAGCCACGACTGCGCCACCGTCTGCATCCAGGTGCCGATCAGCGAAATGAGTTGTCCCGCGAAGAAAAGCTGAAAATTGCGGTGCCGCAGCGCCCGCACCGCGGTCGCCACCTTCGACCGCGGCGACGCCGGCGCCGTGAACTCGCCTTTCATGTCGGCTAAGCCGGATTCAAGCTGTTCCAGTTCCCTGCGGAGCGAATCTTTCTGCGGCATAAATCACTAAGACAAACGGCTGGACTGCTGCCCTACCTTCCAGCATACGTCATGTTTGCCATTCCCTCACCGGACAGCTATCGTGCTAAGGACTGCGTCTAGCGTGAACAAGTTGAGCGCCGCTGACGCTCCGACTCATGCCCACATTCGCCGCCGTTGACATCGGCTCCAACTCCGTTCGCTTGAAGATCGCCAAGGTGGAGCACGGCCGTCTTCAAACTCTGCACGACGACCGCGAGGTCACACGTCTGGGCGAAAGCGTATTCGCTGGCGGCTCTCTCGACCCCGAGGCAATGGCCGTGACCATTCGCGTGCTGAAGCGTTTTCACCGCGCGGTGCAGGACCAGGCCGCCGACCGCGTGCGCGTGGTCGCCACCGCCGCGCTGCGCGACTCCCGCAACAGCCGGGCTTTTCTCGACTGGGTGCGATCGGCCACGGGATGGAAAGCCGAGGTCATTACCGGCCTCGAGGAAGGCCGCCTGATTCATCTCGGCATCCTGTCGAACGCGCGCATCGCCAACAAACGCGCGCTGCTCGTCGACCTCGGCGGCGGCAGTTGCGAGTTGACCATCTCGGTCTCGGGACACATCGAAGACATGGTTAGCCTGCCCATCGGCGCCGTGCGCCTGACCGAGACCTTCCTGCATCACGATCCGCCCAAGAAGAACGAACTCGAGCAGATGCGCGGCTTCGTGCAGCGCGAAATCTCGCGCATCCAGAAGCGCATTGGGGAGACCCGCGTGCAAACTGTGCTGGCTACCTCGGGCACACCCGCCGCCTTGTCGGGACTCTATCTCGCCAAGGTTGCCGAGACCGACGAAACCCAGCCGCACACCGTGCCCCACGCCGCAGTTTCCAAGATCCTGAGGGAGCTGGCCAAGCGCAACCTGGAGGAGCGGCGCGCCCTGACCGGCATTGGCCCCCGTCGCGCGGAAATCATCATCGCCGGCGCCATGGTCTTTGCTGAGTTGATGGACATGTGCTCGCTGCGCAGCTTCCGTTACCTCCCCCTCGGACTGCGCGATGGCCTACTGGCGCAGATGCTGGCCGACTATGCCCAAAGCCCCGCCATGAAGGAACGGGTCGAGAGCGAGCGCCGCGATGCGATCTTAACCGTCGCCCGGAACTATCAGGCCAACCTGGCATACGCCCAGCGCATTCGCGACTTCGCCCTGCAGCTCTTTCATCGCCTGAAATCGGTACACCATCTGCCACTGCAATACGCCGACTGGCTTGAGGCCGCTGCCATGCTGCACGAGGTCGGCGCTTTCATCAATCGCTCCGGCCGCCGCCGCCACACTCACTACATCATCGCCAACTCCGAGCTGTTCGGTTACACCCCGGCGCAGCGCCGCATCATCGCCGGCATCACTCGTTACGTAGGAAACTCCTTGCCGGCGACGGGCGATGCGGTCATGCAGATGGTCCCCCGCACGGATCAGGCGCAAGTTCCGAAGGCGGTCGCCCTGCTGCGTCTCGCGCGCGCCCTCGACCAGGCTCGACGCGGCGCGGTGCGCGAGTTGCATGTCCGTGTGCAGAATGACGGACCGGTGCACCTGGGCCTCACGCCCGCTTCGAAGGAAGGCGTCGAACTTGAACTGTGGGCGATTGAACAGGAGCGGAACTACTTCAAGTCTGTCTTCGGACGCGACCTCTTGGCCGAGCTGCGCTGAATGCGCTGCACCACCTTCGGCGTCATGCACCAGCGCAGTACCGCCGGTCCGCGCAGCTCGGTCTGGACCTTCGCGACGCCACCCTTCTTCATCTCGATGGCCGCCAGCGGTCTGCCACCCGAAAGCACCCGGTTCACGAACTCCGTCATGCTGGGATCGTGCCCCACCACCATGATCGCCGTCTTGTCCTTGTGGCGATTGAGCAGCGCCTTGAACTGCTCGAATTGGGCTTCCGGCCGAAGCGCGTCGTCGAGTACGACTTTCTCTTCGTACCCGATCTCCCGTGCCACGATGTGGGCCGTCTGCACCGCACGGGTCAACGGGCTGGAAATGACAATATTTGCCGTCACGCCGATGCTCGCCAGCGCGCGTCCTACATCGTGGGACTGCTCTTCGCCCGTTTTGTCGATCGGTCTCTTTTCGTCTCTGGCGGGGTTGCTGAACTGCTTTTGCCCTGCATTGGCATGCCGCAGGAAGTAGATAACCATTTTGGTATTGTGCACCAAAACTCGTGCTCTGTAATCTCGCTGCAATTAAGCCGGGCACGATGTTCCGCGTGGGCACCGCTTCCGCGGTGCCGTGAACGGCCCTCAAACAAAGTGCCGCGCGGACTTCAATCCGCGCGGCGCAATAGATCGCATCAGCAATCCGCTTATCGCCCTGCCCCCACGATCGGCACATCCGCCGACGGCACCAACTGCTCCGGATTTGCGAAGTTCGCCTGCGCAATCCGGATCTGCTCCTTGAAGTTGTCCACCATGTCCTCGCGCAACCGCACTTCCGTGGGTTTCCTGGCGATGCTCATCTGGTCGATCTTGTCCTGCAGCCGCAGCAATCCGTAGAAAAGATTCTCCGGCCGCGGCGGGCATCCAATGACATAGACATCGACCGGCACGATGCGATCGACGCCCTGCAGCACGGCATAGGTATTGAACGGGCCACCCACCGACGAGCAGGCGCCCATCGACATCACCCACTTGGGCTCAGGCATCTGGTCGTAAATCCGCTTCACCACCGGAGCCATCTTCAGCGTCACCGTGCCGCTGACGATCATCAGGTCGCTCTGCCGCGGGCTGGGACGAAACACTTCCGACCCAAAGCGCGCAATATCAAAGCGCGAGGTCGACGCCGCAATCATCTCGATGGCGCAGCATGCCAGGCCGAAGGTCATCGGCCAGATGGCAGACTTCCGCGCCCAGTTGAAGACGTAGTCAACCGTAGTGACCAGGAAATTCTTTTCGAAGCGGTTGTTAATCCAACCCATGAAACCCTCTCAAACTCGAGGTTGCCGACCTTCCATCTTCGCCGACCGTTGCACCCGGGGGCTGTGATGCCGGTCACAGTCGGCCTGCCCTGCGTTACAAGTCTAGGCTTCGCCGTCAGGGCTTACAAGCCGTTTCGAGACTTGGGGACGCGCCACTGGGTGAGTCCGGCATTGGGCGAAAGGCGCACCTCACAAAAAAGGGGAGGCATGAGGGGTGTATCCGCACACGCCTCCTTCCCCGGCTGGTTGACCGGATGTCTACTCCTGCTTCTTCAACGTCGCAGCATACGCCTTGGCTGCAGCGATCGCGGGAGAACTGGCGAACACCACTTCTCCTGTGTTTTCGTTCAGGATCACCAGATCGTTTTGGATGTCCTGGCGGAAGTCGAACATCTGGTTCAACGGACTGGCGATCGCATCGTACGAACCATGCCCGATCCGCTGACCACCAAGCCAGTTGTCTTCAATGAAGCGCAATATCGAGGTCTGGTCCGCAACTGTGTGATCGACAAAATTGTGTTTGGCGTAGGGCCCGACAATCAACACAGGCTGGCGCGGACCATAGCCGCAGCGGCCTTGCGCATGTGGTCCCGTCGGTCCGTCGAGCATAGGTGGCACTTTGCCACAGAGGCCGGGACCGTTCAACGCGTCCTGCGAGCTCTGCGATTGGTTGACGATCGGCCCCATTTGATGGTCGTACCAGCCGTCGGAGTCGTCATACATGATCACGACCGCGGTGTTCGTCCACTGTGGCTGGCCCTCGAGGAAGTTAATGAGGTGAACAATGAACTTCTGTTCATCAAGCGGATCGGAGTATCCCGCATGGCCGTCTTGATACGCAACCGCTTTGATGAAGCTCACTGCCGGAAAGTTCCCTGCGGAGACGGCTGCGTAGAAGTCATCGAGATCGTACTCGTGGTTGGCGGCGTCCGTCTTGCCGATGTTCGCAATAGAGCTGGGACGCGCGTGCGTTGGATTCGCGGTCGAGGGGTAGTACTGGAACCATGCATGGTGGGGGATGTAATCCTTCGTTGTTCCAGCTAGCCCGGCGGAGCTACGATTGCAACCGGTTGTGCCATTCGGATTCGTAGTGGAAAGGTTGAAACCTCCCATGAACGAACCCCAGGTAACGCCGGCAGCATTCAGAAGGTCACCGATATTCTTCCCGCCCATCTGCACCTGGTTTCTCGTCGGGTTGGAGCAGACATCGCCGATTGGATCCGGATCACCAATTACAGTCAGCGAACCGTTGCCACCATCAACCTCGTCCCCGGTTCCATTCAGGGTAGCGTTTACGCCGTTGGTTTGTCCGGAGACCAGGTTAAGCGCACCTGGCGTCGAAGGGCCAAAGGTCGTGCCGTAGAAGTTGTCGTTCAGCGCATAGTACTGGGCATAGTTCCACAGCGCAGTCACGGTGTTGCCGTCAAAGTAGCCCATGTTCAACCCGGTGGTGAGCACGATGGCGGGTGGCGCGCTGGGCGGTGGGCCCGCAGTGCCGACGTTCAGCGGAAACAGATCCATCACTCCGCCATCAAATGCCGCCTGCTCCGGACCATAATCGTGGTCCTGGTCGCTGGTGACAGCTTGTGAACGGTCGAGCCGAAACGGGTTGGTGGCGCCGGTACCATTCGCCGGATTCAGGTTTGGATTCGTACCCAGCAACGCTGTGCTCAACCCGTTTACGGTCGGCGTGTTGGGGAATGGCTTGAACTTGGGCTCCCCCTTCGGGTTCAGTGCGCTCGGATAGGTACCGAAATAGTGATCAAAGGAGATGTTCTCCTGGAAAATGATCACTAGATGTTTGATTGGAGTGGACGGTCGTCCCGAATACGCAGGAGCATCGCTTGTGGCTGCCGTTGCAATTTCCGGGGTCATCAGCGGTCCTAACGTCAGGGCCGCCATTAGGGTCGTCGCGAGAATCTGACGCATACCTTCTTCCTTTCGTCACAGTCCGACGGCGGCGCTGACTCTTGATAGTCGATGAACATCAACGACTGGTGACTCTGCGGTCAATTGATTGTGAACTGATGACCTACCAGGGGCCACGCTAGGAATCCGAGCATCCCGGGCGAATCGTCGCATCAATCGCCGCCGTGCGTGTGTACGCTGGAGACGAAAAACAGAACGGGGAGCTGGAGGTAGGGAAGCTGAGCTGAGCCGCGGGTGGCACAAACGGGTAGCTCATCGGGCAAGATTGCCATTCCGGCCCCGGATCGGTCGTAAATAGGGTAAGGTACAATTTTCGTAGTCTGCATGAGCTTGAGCCCTCATTCGACGCAGTCCCTGTCGTCATCCAGTGTCTCCCGAGCCGGGCCCAATACCTGCTGGCAACACATCCTGCATTCCACCTTTTGGATGATCGCTGTCGGGTTCGTCATCCGCGTCCTCTATATCTGGCTGGCGCACTCTTACAAGTTCCGCACCACCGACGCCAACTTCAGTTTTGGATGGGAGATCGGGCGCATCGCCTACTCCCTTGCCAAGGGCCACGGTTTCAGTTCGCCCTTCGGCGGCGACACCGGACCTTCCGCTTGGACCGCCCCCGTCTATCCGTGGATTGTCTCGCTGGCATTTCGCGCCTTCGGCAGTTACTCGTACGCCGCATCGTTCGCGCTGCTGACCTTCAACAGCCTTTGCGCGGCACTGACTTGCTGGCCCATCTATCGCATCGCGCGCCGCATCTTTGGCGAAACCGTTGCCGTCTGGTCAGGATGGATTTGGGCGCTTTTGCCCTACATCATCTACTGGTCTGTGCGCTGGATCTGGGAGACCAGCCTCACCGCCCTGCTCTTCGCCCTCGCCTTCATGCTCACCGTCGAGATGGAAGGCGACGACCGCATCACCTCGTGGATTGGATTCGGCGCCCTCTGGGGAGTTATCGGACTCAGCAATCCCTCTTGCTTGTCTTTCCTGCCCTTCGCGGGATGCTGGCTCGCTTACCAGCTTGTCCGTCGCGGCAAGCGCTTCCTGCTTCCCGCTGTGGCCGGCGCGGTCCTTTTCTGGATGACCATGCTGCCCTGGCTCGTCCGCAACCGCGAGGTCTTCCACAAGCCGGTTTTCGTGCGCGACAACGCGGGAGTCGAAATCCGCTGCGGCAACAATCCCCTGGCCGAGGGCATTTGGGTCGGCATGTACCATCCCAGCCAGAACCCGATCCTCTACCGCCAGTACCAGGAAATGGGCGAAGCCGCCTATGCCACCGAGCAGGCGCGACTGGCGAAACAATGGATCGAAGACAACCCGCGGCAGTTCGCCATCGTCACCTTTCGCAAATTCGTCTTCTACTGGAACGGCCTGCCGCGCCTCTCCAGCACCGCCGAATGGATGCAGCAACACCCGCAGAATTGGATGTCACGATTATTCTGGCCCGTAATTTTCCGTGATGACGGATCGCCCCGCGGCTCCGTCATCGAAGCGTTACAGCAAGCCAGGACATCACTCTTCCTCGCCACTTCCCTGCTGGCCTTCGGCGGCCTGTTCTTCGCCGTCCGCAATCGCGTGCACGAAGTGTTTCTCTTTGTCAGCCTGCTCATCTTCTACCCGCTGGTTTACTATGTAAGTTTCCCGCATCCCCGTTACCGGCACCCGATCGACCCGATGCTGACCATACTTGCAGTCTATCTATTCACGCAGGTGAGTCCGCGCCATCCAAAAATGAAAGGTGCTCAGCAGCCTCTCCATGCCGACTAGCGACGCGGGCACCGATCAGTTTCAGACCCTGTCAATCATCATCCCGGTCTACAACGAACGAACGACCGTGATGGAACTCCTGCGCCAAGTCGCGCGCCAGCCGGTCGTACTTCGCAAGGAAATCGTCATCGTGGACGATCACTCCACTGACGGCACGCGCGAGTTCCTGCAGCAGGCTGACCTGCAAAACGAGCTCGGAAACGGCGGCCAGAACATCGTCAAGCTGGCGCTGCACGACGAGAACATGGGAAAAGGCGCGGGCGTGCGCACCGGGCTGGCACAGTCCACCGGAGAGATTGTGCTCATCCAGGACGCCGATCTGGAATACGATCCCGGCGATTATCCCCTTCTGCTCGCGCCTATCCTGGAAGGCCACGCTGACGCGGTCTTCGGCAACCGCTTTCACAGCGGATCGCATCGGGTTCAGCGTTACTATCGCTTTCTGGTGAACCGCCTGTTTTCCATCATCTGCAATCTGCTCACAGGCATTGCCATTCACGACGTAACCGCCTGTTACAAGGTCTTTCGCCGCGAGCTGCTCGAACGCATGCACCTGCGCTCCGACCGCTTCAGCGTCGAAACCGAGATGACCGTCAAGGTTGCGAAGCTCGGGGCCCGCATCTACGAAGTTCCCATCGTCTATCACGGCCGAACCTACGCCGAGGGCAAGAAGATCAGTTGGCAGGACGGCTGGCGCGCCTTCTACGACCTCATCCGCTATCGCTTTAAGGATTAGTTGCTCGTGTTGAAACTCCGCGCCTCGATTTTGAACCATTCCGCCTAACCCTCCGTATCTCCTTTCGTCTAACCGGCGACAGGAGGAACCATGCATCATTCTCGTAAGTCATCTCTGATTTGGGTCATATCTCTGGGGGCGCTGATGGCGCTCGCACTGGCAGCCTCGGCCAGCGCGCAGGTGACGGAAGAGTTCCATCGCACCGCGCCGCTCTCGGCGAACGGCCGCGTTTCGCTCGACAACGTCAACGGCAACGTTACCATCACCGGATGGGAACGCAACGAAGTCCAGATTGACGCCGTGAAAAAGGCCAGCAACCAGCAGAAGCTCGACGAAGCCCGCATTGAAGTCGATACCACCAGCGATTCGGTTCACATTCGCACTCGCTACCCCGAAGGCCACACCAACAACAATCCGGCGACTGTGACGTATGAACTCCATGTACCTCGAGTGGCAAGACTCGACAGCATTAATCTGGTTAACGGATCGCTCAACATTTCCAAAGTTTCCGGAGATATCAAGGCGGAACTTGTGAACGGAAAAACCACGGTTCACGATCTCGCCGGCCGCGCCGAGTTGTCTTCCGTGAATGGCACGATCGACGCCTTCTATAGGTCGCTCGATAACGTCAGAGGAATTGAGTTGAAGTCAGTCAACGGCTCGGTCCGGCTCGGACTGCCTGCTTCTCCGAATGCTGACGTGAGCGTGTCTACCGTCAATGGCGGCATTACCACCGACTTCCCGCTGCAGGTGCAGGGCAAGTTCATGGGGAGACATATCGACGGCAAGCTCGGTAATGGCGGCACGCGCATCGAGATCAGCAACGTGAACGGCAGCGTCCACATCGGCCCAGGCGAAGGAAACCTATAGTGAGCTAAGCGGCCCACTTATCCGATTCGGGAATACGTGGGAAGGCCATCCGGTGGTCCGCATTTCCTTGATTTTGGGATACGTGGAAATCGGCAACGTCAAGTCGCGTAGCGACGGCGACGTTTTCGTAGGCGGGGAGCAAGCCCCTCCGAGACGAGGATCTTGAGGTTGCAGGCCGCGCCGCGGCCAGCCTTTAGTACACCTGCATCGCCGGCGGCGGGACTTCGATGTCCGGCTTGCGCGCTATGAGCAGCAGCGCGCCAATTCGCTTGAAGTCACGCAACTCTTCCGCGTTAGCAAACCATCTTCCGCTGTACTCCTCCGGAGTAGGCGTGAGATCGGGAACCCGCACCGCGCGCACATCCTCAAACGTGTGCCCCTGCAGCATCTCGACGTATTCCTGCTCCGAATGTACTTGCACCGGCACTTGCAACTCTTCGACCCAGCGCAGCGAGTAGGGGTTATCGCGATAGAGGTTGATGAGGATATACAAATCGCCCTTCGGGGCCATCACGCGAAACAACTCGGCCAGCGCACGCTCCTGGTCGGCGTAGTAATAGAAGGACTCGACCGACAGCACCTTGTCGAAGAAATTCTCTTCCCACGGGATCTGCTGTGCCGAGCCGACGACGAACATCACGTTGTCGTAATCGACAGATCCCGCTCGCGCACGCCGAATCATTTCATCGGCCACATCGAGCCCCACGACCTGGCCGGGCTTATCGCCATTGGCAACGGCCTTGGCTATCAGCCGGCTGGCCCAGCCTGCGCCGCAGCCCAGGTCGAGCACGCGGTCGCCCGGCTGCAGATTCATCAGCGCCAGCGTCTGCTTAGTGATGCTGATGTGATGGGCCTCCATCTCCTCGCCCCTGCCTTCAGCGGCCCACTGGTTGAACTCATCACGTACCCGCGCTTCGGCGGTCAACTTACCATCACTCATCGTTCCCTCGCGAATTTCCACCCTCTATGCTACAGTCTCGGAAACTCATGGCTCAAACCCCCGACGAACCCTCGAACGGTTCTACTAAGCTGCCCTCGCCGCTACTGTATTGCCCGAATTGCGCGCGCGAGGTGGACGACCCGCTCACCTGCGGCGACTGCGCCGCCGTGATCTGCCGCGTGTGCGGTACGCCGCTGGAGATGCCCGAAGACCTGGGGATCGGCTAACAATGGCGCACACCGCGCAAGCCTCGTCGCAGCAGGCGGTCGAGCACGGACCGACACTCGTTCGCGGCCTCTCGCTGCTCGATTCCGTCATGCTGATGGTCGGCGGCATCATCGGCTCGGGCATTTTCCTCACAGCGGGGCAAATCGCCACAGCGGTGCACAAGCCGATGTACTTTCTCGGCGTTTGGCTGGTCGGCGGACTCATCTCTCTGCTAGCCTGTTTCGCCTTCGCTGAGATGGCGGCGATGTATCCCGAAGCGGGCGGACAATACGTCTTCCTGCGCGAAGCTTACGGTGAGTTTCCAGCGTTTCTATATGGGTGGATGATCTTCACCGTTGGACAAAGCGGCACCATCGCTGCGCTTGCGGTTGGCTTCGCGGAATATTTCGGGGCGATTTTGCCGTTTGCGTCCGCGCATCAGCCTGTGGCGGTGATACTCGGCTGGACGCTGACGCGCGGGCACATTGTTTCCATCAGCGCAATTGTGCTGCTCACTTACATCAACGTCATCGGCCTGAAACGCGGCTCGGCACTGATTAACGCTGCGACCTGGGCCAAGTTTGCTGCCATCGGTATCTTCGTTCTGCTTGGACTCGCGATCGGCAAGGGCTCGTGGTCGAACTACGCGGTGAGCTTGCCGCTCGATCAGCCGGCGTCGCTGTCGCACGTAATCTCAGGATTCGGCGTCGCTCTCATCGCAGTGTTCTGGGCTTACGACGGTTGGGTTTATGTCACCTGGGTTTCGGGAGAAATTACGAATCCGCAGAAAGTTTTGCCGCGCGCGCTGCTGCTGGGTATCCTGCTGGTCGGCGCTGTCTATGTCAGCGTGAACGTGGTCTATCTCTGCGCACTGCCAATCACGCGCGTCGCAAATGAAATGACCATCGCGCAAGCTGCCGCAGTGGCGTTGTTTTCCTCGAACGCCGGGAAATGGCTGGGCGCGACGATTGCGCTGTCGTGTTTCGGAGCAGCGTCGAGCGCGATTCTGTGCAGCGCTCGCGTGTCGTATGCCATGGCCCGCGACGGCGCGTTTTTTCACGCCATGGGACGGGTGCACCCCAAGTACCGTACCCCCGCCCTCAGCCTCATGGCACTCAGTGCATGGTCCATCGTCCTCGCGCTGAGCGGCAGCTACGACCAGCTCTACACCTACGTCATGTTCATGATGGTGCTGTCGTACGTGGCAGCCGTCGCCGCGCTGTTCGTTTTGCGCCGCAAGCGTCCTGACGCTGCTCGCCCCTATCTTTGCACCGGATATCCGTATCTGCCGGCACTGTACCTGGTGATGGCGGGGGCCTGGGCGCTCAACTCTGTGGTCACTCGCCCCAAGGAGACCCTGATTGGCATCGGCATTGTGTTTCTAGGTGCACCGTTTTATGCCTTCTGGCGCTGGCAACTCAAGCGGAATCCGAAGGAGTTGCAGGAATTCGAGTGACCGGTGTGAAAGTGTTTGCGACCTACACCCCTCACCCCACCTGGGAAAATCCTTGGTTTCAGCAGGTTAGAGCGATTTCCGCGCAATATTTAGATTCGACTGGAGTTATGGGCAAAATCTTCATATAAAATGACTTAGCTGGCACGGCTTTCCCTGGGGACGTGCTGCGCCTGTTCAAGGCGCGAAGTCTGCCAGTTTCAGGAATACCGGGCCAGAGTGGGGCGTGTCATGGAAGATCGGCGTGTCAACATTACGAAGGTAACCAAAAGTTCTCGGAATGGGAAAATTGCCAGTTGCCAGTAAGCGAAGCTAAGAGCGTTCTGCAAAAATGCAAAGGTCAAGCGTAGGTGGGCCAGCAATCGTTTGTCAGATCGGCAGTAGAATCTGGTCGTGACCTCGTCTCGGATTCTCGAGTTGTGCGGATTATTGTTGGTGGCGGGGATTCTAGTGCCTGCACAGACAGCGCAACCAACCTCTCCGCAGGACAGTTCGTCGCGCGCCCAACCCGATCAGCCACCGACGCCGCCCGACGCGCCGGCGCCGGATTTGAGGCAGCAAATCAGTCCTCCGCCAAAATCGAAGGCCAAGAAGATCGTTAACAAGCTCGACCCGCACTGCATTGACGTGATCTTCCACTCCTGTTGGTCTTCGCCGGCTGCGCCGCCGGGCAAAGTGCTGACGGAGGAAGAACAGAAAGCGCAACAGGCGGCCACGGACATCGATGTTGGCTACTACTACCTGAACGAGAAGAACTACGTGGCGGCGGAGTCACGCTTGAAGGAAGCCGTGGAATTGAAGCCGGACGCGGCGGCGGCGTACATCGGGCTGGCGCAGGCACAACAAAAGCGAGGCAAAACGGCCGAGGCGAGGGCGAGCTACGAAGCGTATCTGATGCTCGAGCCCGAGGGGCACGACGCGGAGAAGGTGAAGAAGGCGCTGGCGGAGTTGAAGTAGGCGACGCTCGGGCTCACGCCCTCTCGGAAAAGTGTCGTCGGTTGAAGCCGACTTGCGGTTCATGGACCGAGCCTACCCAGGGTTCCGCTTCCCCAATTCCGAGCCCAACCTGTCGCCAAAATTGGGCGATAAGCGTGGGCACCCTCGGGCGAATCGGGGACCCCGCTTCACCCTGAGCTACGATTGTGCCCCCCTGCGGGCTGGGGGATTCCCTATCGGGCCGTCTTTCGTCCCACCGTTTTCCAAAAGAGGGGAAGGAGGGAGCCCGGCCTCGCGCGATCAGTGGTCAGTTATCGGTGGCGAGTTGTCAGTCAAAATCAAAAGACCCACCCTGCAAAATCAGGCGGGATGGGGCACCTGCCTCAAGATTGTTTGTTGTTGGGAGAGTCGCCGGGTCCACCCGCGCTTCACAGCATGGCGAGCAAGTGGGTGGGGGAGGAGATCGCCAGGTCACGCAAACGGGAGACGAAGGAAGGCAAGCGCGTGATGTTTCCCGTCCGGCTGGTGGAGTTTGAAGCTATCGAGGAGCGGGAGTGTTTCGGCGCCGATGCCAAGATGGATTCGGCGCGGGAGATACGGGAGTATTTCATTCCGGATTTCAGCAAGTGGAATGCACATGATTCGTATCCGGCGGCGATGGGGAAACTCATTGCAGATTTGAAGGCGGGGTAGCATGCTCGGGCCACAAAGCCGGGGCTAAAGCCCGCGATTGCGGGGGCTGTGTTCACCGGCCTAAAGGCCGGTGCTTCCACCGAAAAAAGCAGGTCCTTCGACTCGGGCGGCAAAGTCGCCGCCGCTCAGGATGACACTTCAAAAATAACAGCGGGTCCCTCGACAGGCTAAGGGCGGGATCTTCGACTCGGACCGCGATTGGTCGCGCGGTCCGGGCTGACGATGACAAGCTAGAGCACAACCACGGTAGGTGTATCCCAGGGCCTGACCGGCTGGAAGGGTGCGGGTTTGCCGGGAGTTTGAGACGCCAGGGCTGAAGCCCAGTGCTTCCACCAGAGATATAGCAACTCTGGTTCGGCTCTGATGGCGGGTTGCTGTCGACGACAGGTTAGCTGACTACCGCTCTGCCTGCTTTGCTGAGCTTGCGCGGGCGGGAAAGCTCCGTGGCGAGGCTCTGGTTTTCCATCCAGGTGTCGAGCAGGCTCTTCTTGAACTTCCAGCGGTTGCCCAGTTTGAAGGCGGGAATGCGTTCCTCGGAGACATATTTATAGAGCGTGTCGGGCGAGACGCCCAGATACTGCGAAGCCTGCCGGATGTTCATTACTTCGCGTGCATCAGCCATGCTCAACGCTTCCCCCTATGTTGGCGGATGGTTCTGCCGCCATCCTCCCTAGCCGCACTCATTGTAGGGCGCAGGACGGCGCGCGGCCATAGCCTGGCTGTTGCCGCAAGCGATACCTGCCGAGCGGTGGCAAGCGGGCCGCTCAGTTGGCGGCGGCGCAACCCTTGCCCAGGTCCTTGACGGATTTGACCTCTACGACCGGCTGCAGGATGACGCTGGAGGCGCCGCCAGGTGGAGTGTTGCTGATGGACTTCACGGTGCGGACGCCGGAGACTTCGATGTCGTGTCCCACAAAGTTCTTGAGCTTGGAGTAGCCGACGAGCTGCTCGCGGGTGCTGTCGCGCTCGTTGAGGAAGTATTGCCAGCCGGAGCGCTGCAGGCAGCCCTGTAGCGTGACCTGCTTGGACTCGTCGCTCGTAGCCGGCGACGGTACGGCGAAGAACAGCAGAAACAATGCGAGGATCCATGATTTGGGCATAAGCGCACTCTGGGGAAGCGGGCGATGTGAGCTTACCATAGCGCCGGGGTGCGGTGGCATAAGGTACGATGAGTACTTGCGAGGAGATAGCTTGGTCTGCAGCAGTTGCGGCTACGAAAACCCGCGGGAGCACCGGTACTGCGGCATGTGCGGCACGCCGTTTCCCCATCGTCCGCTTACGGTTCCGGAGGCGCAAAGCACGCTGAGTTTCAGCAGCACGCCGCTGGAGGTTCCGCCGGCGCCGCTGGCGGTGCAGCATGAGGAGCCGGCGGCTCCGTTCGAGATGGCGGTTGAGCAGGTGGTGGCTGAGGCGCATATCGCGACTCCTGAGGTGGCTGCAGTTTCAGTTGAAAGTGCGGCAGGGTTGGAGGTTGAACACTCCGCCGAGGTGAAAGCGGCACCGGTTGTGGCGGTAGAGGTAGAGGCTGCGGCGGAGAGCGTAGCGGTTGAGAAAGTGCCGCCGGCGGAGGAAGCCACACCGATTCCGCTTGCGGAGAGTGCCGTTGCGGAGGCACCGCAGGCAAGTGAGGCCGCAATCGCCGAACGGGCGGTTGAGGTGAAGCCGGTTGAGGGCGTCGCTCCGGTAGAAACACCTCCGCCAACTCCGCCGATGGTTGAGCCTGCGCTGGTTGAGCTTTCGCCTCGCGTGGAGCCGCCGCCGGCTGTTTCGGTGGCTGGTGAGCCCGCGCCGGCAGCACGGGTGACGACGGAAGTACAGGCGCCGCCGCCGCCGGAAGTTCGCAGGCCGGCGCCGCATATTGTGGCGAGGCCCGTGCCGCCGCTTCGCGAGGTGCCGGCGGCGCGCACGGACGTAGCCGCGCAAAAGCCGGTGGCGCCACATCCGTCACCGGACTCGTTACGCATCACGCCACCGCCTGAGTCGGCGGGGATGCCGACGTTTCAGTCTGTGGTGGAGGCCGCAGGGGCACCGCCGATCAGTCCATTCGAGCCTCCGAAGGAGAAGCACGCCGACGAAGACCGTGAGTTGCAGGAGTTTGTGGCCGGCTTCCGCTATACGCCGCCGGAGGAGACCGCCGACGAGCTGACCATGCGCAGTGAAGTGCCGGTAATCGACCGTGAGGAGCCGGCGGAGTTCCATCATGCCTCGTTCGACGATGACGTGCCGCCTCCACCGGAGGCGGGCGCGCATCCCAGGGGCGAGGAGTACTACCCGGGAGCCCACGCTTCGATTGAACGTCCCCGCTCCCTCGAGGTGTCCGAGCCCGAAGGGCCAGCCGAGGCGAGAGAGCCCGCACGCGCGCCGAGTGTGAGTTCGTTTCTGGGACTGGACGAGGCGGCGCCCGCGCCGCCAGCGTTCGAGGAAGTGGCTCCGGCCCGACGCAGTCATACCGTTGTGTGGTCGGTGGTGGCCGCGCTCGCAGTGATCTTTGGCGGATTGGGATTTCTCGAAGGGCGCGCGCAGATCACCCGTGCTTTTCGAGGACCGGTCGAGATTGTCCGCGACCAGTTCGCCAGCATACGCCTGCGGATGGCGGAGTTGAGCGCAAAGGCTCCCGCGGCGCAACCGGCCGCGCCGGCACCGGAAGCGGAGAAGCAGGCGAAACCAGCCGAGACTGCCGCCGGTGATCAGCCGACAACCCCGGCTGTGCCGGTGAATGGTGCGAGGAATGAGCAGTCTGCTCCAGCTTCGGTTGGGCCGGGCGCCCCGGACACGCTCGCGAGCGAGAATGTGGTTGCGCCAGTGCGGCCGGCGACCACCAACGACGCCGGTAAGAGCGCGAGCGCTGCCCAGGAAGCGACACCACTCGAGGCTCCTCCGCCCAAGCCAGCGTCCAAACCAGAGCCGGGACAACAGGAGTTGGCCAGGGCCCTGACCGCGAGCGATCCTGCCGCCGCCGCGGCTTGGTTGTGGAAGGCGACCTCGCGCGGCAATCCGGAAGCGCCAGTGCGGCTGGCTGATTTGTACATCAAGGGCAAAGGCGTGCCGCGCAGTTGCGAACAGGCCCTGGTGCTGTTGCGGGCCGCCGCCACGAAGGAGAACGCTCCGGCGCGCAACCGGTTGGCGGCGCTGTACGCCAACGGATCCTGCGTAGTGCGCGACCGCGTCAAAGCGTACCAGTTGCTGACGTCGGCGCTGGAGGTCGATCCTAGCAGCGACTGGGCCAAGGAAAGCCGCCAGGAACTTTGGAAGCAGATGAGCCCGCAGGAGCGGAGCGAAGCGCAGAAGAACCCGTAGAAACTGGGGCCCGCCCCACCCGCTATAATGTATGCACCGGATACCGGATGTCGCAGTCCGGCTCCTTTTGCATCCACCGCAATTTCGCTGGCATCACAAACATTCGGAGGAAACAACGAGAATGGCACACGAAGTCCCTGCCCTGTCTTACGATTACGCCGCCCTTGAACCCTACATCGATACCCAGACCATGCACCTGCATCACGACAAACACCACCAGGCTTACGTGACCAACCTGAACGCCGCCATCGACAAGGCGCCAGAGCTCGCGAAACTCAGCATCGAAGAGCTGATTCAAGGGCTGGAGAACGTACCCGAGGCGGTGCGCACCGCCGTACGCAACAACGGCGGAGGCCACATCAACCACACGATGTTCTGGACCATCATGGCGCCCAACGCCGGAGGCGAGCCCAGCGGCGCGATTGCTGCCGCCATCAAAGACACCTTTGGCGACTTCGCCAGCTTCAAAGAAAAGTTCAATGACGCCGGGCTGAAGCAGTTCGGCAGCGGGTGGGCCTGGCTGGTGCGCGATGCCTCCGGCAAGCTCCACGTCATGAGCACGCCCAACCAAGATAGTCCGCTCTCTCAGGGCTTCTATCCGGTGATGGGCAACGATGTTTGGGAGCACGCGTATTACCTGAAGTATCAGAACCGCCGCGGCGACTACCTGAAAGAGTGGTGGAACGTGGTGAACTGGGCGGAAGTGAACAAGCGGTTCCAGACGGGGAAGTAGGGCACACTTTCGTTGCGCAGACCGGGTGGGGGGCGGGGTCACTCTCGCCGTCCTCCCACACCAGCGGACGTGCGGTTCCGCATCCGGCGGTTCATGAAACCGACGAGCAGCGCCGCTGAGTATCCAGCAGCGAAACCAACCCCATGCGGTCGAACCCAGACTTCGTATGGGACGCGCCTGCGGTCCACCACGGGCCACGCTCGTTGCTCGTCCAGATCGGCCAGCAGGATGTTCGAGAGCAACGGCGAGAGCGGCTCGCCCTGCGGCATTCCTTCCCTCCGCGCACTCGCTACCCCGCCTTCCATCAGCCCCGCGCACCAATGAAAACGCCCTCCGCGAAGAGGGCGTTTGTGTTGGCGCGAAAAGCAGCTACCGCAGCTCTTCCATGCACTCTTCCAGCACTGCGGGTGACGGCCGGGTCACACTTTCGGGCAGGAACGCCAGCGGCTCATCGGTCATGTCCAGCATGTCGATGAAGTTCGGCGCTTGCGTGTTCAGGTAAAGTACGCCGGTCAATACCTCGTCGGCTTCTTGCGACTCCATCACTCTTTTGATGGCGCCGATCTTGTTGGTGGGATCATAATCTTCCTCCAGTTTGCGCAGGCGGAGTGACGATCCATCGTGCATGGTCACGCTGACGGTGGAGCCTTCGTCGTAGTCGACATCGATCTCGTCAAAGGCGGGCACAAAATTCATCTCGTGCAGCGGCTCTTCGTGGTCCTTCATGAACTTGTAAGACTTAGTCGAACCTTCGTGGTCATTGAAGGTGACGCAGGGCGAAACCACGTCGATCATGACGGTCCCGCGGTGTGCCAGTGCCGCCTTCAGCATGGTGTGCAGTTGCCTTTTGTCGCCGGAAAATGAGCGCCCCACAAAAGTCGCGCCCAGCGAGATCGCCAGCGCGCAAGTGTCGATCGGCGGCAGCTCATTGATCACGCCGGACTTCAGCTTCGAACCGACATCTGCAGTAGCCGAAAACTGGCCCTTGGTGAGGCCGTACACGCCATTGTCCTCGATGATGTAGATGACGGGCAGATTGCGGCGCATCAGGTGAACAAACTGCCCTATGCCGATGGATGCCGTATCGCCGTCGCCGCTGACACCCAGCGCCACCAGATGATGATTCGCCAGGACCGCTCCGGTCGTCACCGACGGCATGCGCCCATGGACGGAATTGAAGCTGTGCGAGCGCCCCATGAAGTAGGCCGGGCTCTTCGACGAGCAACCGATGCCCGACACTTTAATCACGCGTTCCGGCGGCATGCCCATCTCGTAAAAGGCGTCAATGATGCGCTCGGAGATGGCGTTGTGGCCGCAGCCGGCGCACAGCGTGGTCTTGCCGCCGCGGTAGTCGAGTACGGTCAGCCCGATGCGATTGGTTTTCGGCTGGGGCGTAGCTGTGGCCGCCATTTACTTGCCCTCCTGGGAGATGATGTCGTCGGTCACGGAGCGCGCATCGATCGGCAATCCGTTGTAGTGGCGCACGCTGCGCAGGCGGACCACCTGCTCGGCGGGAACATCGAGCTTCAGCAGGTTGAGCATCTGCCCGTCGCGGTTCTGGTCCACAACATATACCCGCGGGTGCGAGGCGACGAAATCCAGCACCTCTCTGGCGAAGGGATAGGCCTTCAGCCGCAGGTAGTCGGCGTGGACGCCATGATCCGCCTGCAATTGATCGAGCGTTTCCACCAGCGCGTGGTGCGAAGTGCCATACGCGATGATGCCGATCTCCTGGCCGTCGTTGCGCACGATTTCGGGCTTGGGCACGCTCTTGCGCGCGTGCTCAAACTTGTGGCGCAGCCGGTCGAGGTTGTGCTTGTAGTCGTCGGGACGTTCGCTGTACTTAGCTTCCTGGTTATGTCCGCTGCCGCGCGCGAACCAGGCTCCCTGGGGGTGGTCAGTACCGGGCAGCGTGCGATACCCGACCCCGTCGCCGTCCACATCTTTGTAGCGCGCGAATCCACCGACACGCTCGAGGTCTTCCTTGGAGAGGACCTTGCCACGCTTGATCGGCTCCTTTGGATATTCAAATGGCTCCGACATCCAGTTGTTCATGCCCAGGTCGAGGTCGCTCATGACGAATACCGGCGTCTGCAACTGGTCGGCGAGGTTGAACGCCTCGCTGGCCATGCTGAAGCATTCCGACACGGAGCACGGGATCAGCATGGGATGGCAGGTGTCGCCGTGCGACAGCTTGGCCACGAACTCGATGTCGCCCTGCGAGGTGCGGGTGGGCAACCCGGTGGAGGGCCCCACGCGCTGCACGTCCCAGATGACGCCGGGAATTTCGACGTAGTAGCCCAGCCCGGCAAACTCGGCCATTAGCGAGATTCCGGGGCCAGCCGTGGCTGTCATGGCCCGCGCACCCGCCCATCCCGCGCCCAGGACCATGCCGATAGCGGCGAGTTCGTCTTCCGCTTGGACGATGGCGAAAGTGGCTTTTCCATCAGCACCCAGGCGGTGAGCCTTCATGTATTCGATGAGGGATTCCACGAGCGACGACGAGGGTGTGATGGGATACCACGTCACCACCGTGACACCGGCAAACATCGAGCCCAAAGCGGCGGCGGAATTGCCGTCGATGATGATCATCCCCTGGGTCTTGTCCATGCGCTCAATGGTGAAGGAATCGATCTTGGTGAGTGAAGCGACCGCGTAATCGAAGCCGGCCTTAGCGGCGTTCCAGTTGAGGTCGGCAGCCTTCACCTTCTTGGCGAACTGCTTGCGCAGGGCCTTCTCCACTTCCGCCATATCGAGGTTGAGCAGTTGGGCCATCACGCCCACGTAGATCATGTTGCGCACAAGCTTGCGCAGCTTGGCTTCCGGACAAACCGTCGCCACGATCTTGTCGTACGGCACGGAATAGAAAATGAGGTCGGAGCGAAGTTCCTCGAGCTTGAGCGGTTCGTCGTACAGAACAGCCGCACCGGGCGCCAGTCCCAAAACGTCTTCGCGCGCGGTTTCGGGATTCATCGCGACGACGAAGTCAATTTCCTTCTTGCGCGCGATATAGCCCGTCTTACTGGCGCGAATCGTGTACCACGTAGGCAGACCTGCAATGTTCGAGGGAAACAGGTTCTTGCCGGAGACGGGCACACCCATTTGGAAGATGGTGCGCAGCAGGACGGTGTTGGCGCTCTGCGATCCGGAGCCGTTTACGGTTGCTACTTGGATGCTGAAGTCGTTGACAATGGGCTTGCGGTCGGCCGGCGTGGCCGAGCCGTGTACTGCAACTTCCGTTGTGGCCATCTAGACCCCTAGTCTCGGTTGCCCCACGCAACAAGAATGGTGGAGGGCTTGGTGCTTATTATAGGCCAGCCGTTGGCAGGATAAAAACTCCCGCGTGCGCGAGTGATGTACTCGGCTGGTGCGCGTTGCGCCTACTTCTACGGACTAAACGGTCTGGTAGTACTGCGCCATGCTACGGAACTTCTTGTAGCGCGCGTCGAGGAGTTGCTGCAGCGGCAGCTTCTCCAGTTCGGTTAAGTGCTTCTCCAGCGCTTCGGCCAGCGCCGCCGCCGCCGTATCGTAGTCGTGCTGCGCCCCTCCTGGCGGCTCCGGGATGACCTCGTCGCAGAAGCCCATCTCGAGGTTGTCCTTCGCGGTGATGCGCAATGCGGCAGCCGCAATGTCTTTTTTGGCCGAGTCGCGCCACATGATGGACGCGCAGCCCTCAGGCGAGATCACCGAGTAGATACTGTTCTCCTGCATCAGTACGCGGTCGGCAACGGCGATGGCCAGCGCGCCCCCGCTGCCGCCTTCGCCGGTTATCGCCGCGATGAATGGTACCCGCAGCCGTGCCATTTCGCGGAGATTGTGCGCAATCGCCTCCGCTTGTCCGCGCTCTTCAGCGCCAAGACCGGGGTAGGCGCCGACAACGTCAATCAGCGCGATCACCGGACGCCGCCACTTCTCGGCGAATTTCATGAAGCGCAGCGCCTTGCGGTAGCCCTCCGGATTGGGCTGCCCGAAATTGCGATACACGCGCTGCTTGGTGTCGCGGCCCTTCTGGGTGCCGAGCACGGCGACTTCGCGCCCGTGAAAGCGCGCCATGCCGCACACCATCGCAGAATCGTCGGCAAAACCACGGTCGCCGTGGATTTCGCTAAAGTCGGGAAAAATGCGCTCGATGTAGTCGAGTGGATACGGCCGCATGGGATGGCGCGCCACTTCGGTGCGCTCCCACGGTGTCAGTTGGCCGGACACCTGGCGACGCAGGGCTTCCACGCGCTGCTGCAAGCCCTCCAGTTGCTTCAGGGCTTCCTGATTGTTGGCGGCAGCGCCTTGCAGTTGCTCGATTTGCTGCTCGATGCGTTGCAGTTCAGCCTGTGCGTTCGGTGCTGGATCCATGGGCTTGGTCTGTCTCGGTGATGGCGCTAGTCGATGATCCGTACACTGCCGCGGCCGCACAGCTCTTCGACGCGGTTGATGAATGCGCGGTCCGGCAACACATTATAGCCTTCCGCCTCCATCACCGCGGTGAAGTCACCCTTACGTTCCAGGTCGAACAGCACTTTCGCCTCGCCTTTACTGGCCGAACAGATTGAGTGCAGCGCATCGATCGTTCCGGCGGAAGCCGTCTCCAATGGAATCTTGATGCGCAGGCTGCGCGGCAACTTGGGCTGGGCCTCTTCCAACGGCGTGATGTCGCTGATCATCAGTTTAGGGTTGGAACCCTCCTCGATGCGCACGCTTCCCTTCACCAGCACCGGCACTTCGAGTTTCAGCTTGCCGGACAGCCGCTTGAACGCTTCCGAGAAACACAGGATGTCCACCGAGCCGATCATGTCCTCCAGCCGGCCTTGGGCGTAGAGGTCGCCCTTCTTCGATTTCGATACGCGCACGCCTTTCAGGATGCCGCCAACCAGAACTTCATCACGGCCGGTGGATGCCTTCATGTGCGCCAGGTCTTCGGTAGTCAATGCGCTGAAGTCGAGCAGCTTGTCCCGATACTTTTCCAGCGGATGCCCGGTAATGAAAAAACCCAGAATTTCCTTTTCGGCGGAAAGCCGCTGGTGCTCGTCCCAATCGGGAATGTTGGGCAACGGCTTCTCGGTTCGCGCGTCCGTGTCATCCGCAAAAACGCCAAACAGGCCATGCTGGCCCATGGCCGCATCGCGTTGCGATTTTTGCGCGTGCTCCATGGCGCTGTCGACGACCGCCATTAGTTGCGCCCGGCGTCCCAGGGGATCCATGGCGCCGGACTTGATCAGCGACTCAATCACCCGCTTGTTGAGCAGCCGCAGGTCCACCTTTTCGCAGAACTGGAAAATCGACTTGAAATCCCCCACTTCTTTACGCGCACTTACGATCGACTCGATGGCGTTGTGCCCGACGTTCTTGACCGCCGAGAGTCCAAAGCGAATGGCCTCTCCATGCGGCGTAAAGTTCGCAGCACTCACGTTCACGTCCGGCGGTTCCACCGGGATGCCCATCTCGCGGCACTCGTTGATGTACTTCACCACGTCGTCGGTGCTGCCGGAGACTGAGGTCAGCAGCGCCGCCATGAATTCCACCGGGTAATGCGTCTTGAGGTACGCGGTTTGGTACGCCAGCAGTGCGTAAGCGGCTGAGTGAGACTTGTTGAAGCCGTATCCGGCAAACTGCTCCATGAGGTCGAAGATCTTCTCGACCTTTTTCTCTGGGAAGCCGCGTTCCAGCGCGCCCTTCACAAAACGTTGGCGCTGCTTGGCCATCTCCTCGGCGTTTTTCTTGCCCATGGCGCGGCGCAGCAGATCGGCCTCACCCAGCGAGTAGCCCGCCAGCCGGTTGGCGATCTGCATCACCTGCTCCTGATAAACGATGACCCCCAACGTCTCCTTGAGGATCGTCTCCAGCTCCGGCAGCTCGTACTCGATCTTCTTGCGGCCCCACTTGCGGTCGATGAAGTCGTCGATCATGCCGCCCTGGATCGGTCCGGGGCGATACAGCGCATTCAAGGCTGTCAGGTCGTCCACGCTGGTCGGCTTGTACCGCCGCAGCACGTCGCGCATACCGTGCGATTCAAACTGGAACACGCCGGAGGTCAGTCCGGTGTGGAAGACCTTCTCGTAGGTCTCGGCATCGTCGAGCACCAGCGTCTGCAGGTTGAGCTGCTCGCCGCGCGTCTGCTCGATCAACCGCAGCGCGTCATCGATGATGGTCAGCGTGGTCAGCCCGAGGAAGTCCATCTTCAGCAGGCCGAGCTTTTCCACCGCCTTCATATCGTAGGCGGTCACGATTTCGTCGTTCTTGGTGCGATGCAGCGGGACAAGATCGATGAGCGGCTGCGGAGAAATCACCACACCCGCCGCGTGTACGCCGGCGTTGCGCACCAGGCCTTCCAGCTTCTTGGCGGTGTTAATCAGTTCTTTGGTCTGCGGTTCGGACTCGTAGACTGCCGCCAGCGCGGGCGAGTCTTCCAGCGCCTTCTCGATGGTGATGTTCAGCGCCGCCGGCACCATTTTGACGATGCGGTCCACTTCCGCGTACGGAATGTCCATGGCGCGGCCCGAGTCCTTGATCGCCGCTTTGCAGGCCATGGTGCCGAAGGTGATGATCTGCGCCACCTGGTCGCGACCGTACTTCTGCGTGACGTAGTTGATGACCTCGCCGCGGCGGTTCATGCAGAAGTCGATATCGATGTCGGGCAGGCTGATGCGCTCCGGATTCAGAAAGCGCTCGAACAGCAGTTCGTTCTGCAGCGGGTCGATGTCGGTGATGCCCAGCGCGTAGGCCACCAGGGCGCCCGCAGCCGAGCCGCGCCCCGGGCCAACCGGAATGTTGTGCTCCTTGGCGTAGCGGATGAAGTCCCACACGATGAGGAAGTATCCCGCGAACTGCATTTGCCGGATGATGGCGATCTCGCGCGAGAGGCGCTGTTCGTAGTCTTCCAGCGAGTGCTTGAGTCGGCCCTGGGCCTGCAGTTCGCGCAGGATGTTGAGGCGTCGGGTAAATCCCTCTCGCGCGACATGCTCGAAGTAGTCGGGAATGCTGAAGCCCGGTGGTACGTCGAATTGCGGAAACGGGTCGCGGACCTTTTCCAGCTTCGTGTTGCAGCGCTCGGCAATCTCCAGCGTGCGATGCAGAAACTGCTCGTATCCCGAGAACGCCTTCGCCATCTCGGGATAGCTCTTCACGTAGAACTGGTTGTTGGCGAACTTGAGACGGTTGGTGTCATTGATGGATTTGCCCGTCTGGATGCAGACCATCACATCCTGCGCGTGGGCATCGTCTTCACAAAGGTAGTGGCTGTCGTTGGTAGCCACCATGGGGATGCCGAGGTCCTGCTCCAGCTTCAGCAGGTTGTTCTGGATACGATCTTCTTCTGGTAGCCCCTGGTTCTGAATTTCGAGGAAAAAATTGCCCGTGCCAAAGATGTCGTTGAAGGTGGCAGCGGCTTCGCGAGCCTTCTCGTAGTGCTCGAACGTGAGTTCCTCTGCCACCTCGCCTTTCAGACAGCCCGAGAGTCCGATGAGACCTTGCGAGTGCTGTGCCAGGAAGGCTTTGCTGATGCGCGGCTTGTAGTAGAAGCCGTGTAACGAGGCTTCCGAGGCGATCTTCACCAGGTTGCGGTACCCCTCGTCATTCTCGGCCAGCACGATCAGGTGATTGTAGGTGTCACCCTCGGGCGCTGCGCGATGGTCTTCCTTCTTGCAGATGTACAGCTCACAGCCGAGGATGGGCTTCACCCCGGCTTCCTTGGCGGTGTTGGCAAATTCGACGACCCCGAAGATGTTGCCGTGGTCGGTCATGGCCACGGCCGACATCTCAAGCTCTTTGACGCGCTTGACCAGCTTGCCAACCTCGCACGCTCCATCAAGCATGGAGAAATCGGTGTGCAAATGGAGATGAATGAATTGGGACGGCATGCGATTAGCTCTTCATTGTATGCGCCGGCGATGTGGAAAACCGGACCGGAATTCGCCCGAGGGCCTCAACGCTCCTCATTCCGGCGCGCCGTCTCTTCTGGCCCGAGCAGCACTCCACCCGTGATGTCGCGGCCGGGCGGCGTCTGCCGGGGCATATTTCTCGCTGCTGCTTCCCGGGCACGCTGTTTGGCGATCCCGCGGTAGGCGAAGATCACGGCCAGCAGCGGGGCTGCCACCAGCAGTCCCCAGAAACCCAGCATCAGGCTCAGCATGATGGGCACGATCAGCGACGCCCAGATGGGCACCTTGGCGGTGCGCCGCATGAGGATCGGCTGCAGCAGCAGTCCATCGAGAACAGCGATCAGGGCGTACAGGCCGAGGGCCCAAAGAAATGTCTCGAGTCCTCCCGCGAGGATGGCGGCGATGGCTGGTCCCAGGAACGCGAGGACCGGACCGAAGTGCGGAACAAACTGAAAGACAGCCGCTAGAAACGCCCAGAACGGCGCCAACGGCACATGCAGATAATTGAGCCCGGCCCACCACAGCAGACCCACCGCAACCGAGTCATAGCACTGGGCGACAAACCAGTCGCGCAACGCTCCGCCAGTGATTTCGACGTGCCGCGAGAACTGCATAACTCTTTGGATGCGGGCAAAAGGCCGGCCGCAACACCCATGCTACACTGAGGCGGAAGTCCCCTCCCGGAGCCCGCAGCGATGAAGTTTGGCGTCATCATCTTCCCCGGATCGAACTGCGATCATGACGCGTACTGGACGATTCAGCACATCTCCCAACAGCCTGTGACGTTCCTTTGGCATGACTCGCCGGACTTGCAGGGATGCGACGCCATCATCGTTCCTGGCGGCTTCGCCTACGGCGACTACCTCCGCACCGGCGCAATCGCCAAGTTCTCGCCGGTCATGGAATCCGTTCGCCAGTTCGCCGCCGCAGGCGGCCTGGTTCTGGGCATCTGCAACGGCTTCCAGATTCTTTGCGAGTCCGGCCTTCTGCCGGGCGCTCTCATGCGCAATGCGGGGCTGAAATACGTCTGCAAGCCAGTGCACATCCGCGTCGAGAGCAACACCACACCCTACACGCAACAATTGACCAAAGGCGAGGTGCTGGAGATTCCCATCGGCCACATGGAAGGCAATTACTTCTGCGACGACCCGACCCTGGCCGAGCTCAAAGACCAGAACCGCATCGTCTTCCGTTATGTCACGTCCAATGGTGAAGTGACGTCCGACGCCAATCCCAACGGCTCCATCGAGAACATCGCCGGTATCTGCAATGCAGGACGCAACGTTTTGGGCATGATGCCGCATCCGGAACGCGCCAGCGAGCCGGAGCTGGGGATGACCGACGGGGTCAAGATTTTCGACTCGCTGGTGTCCGCTCTGGTGGCGAAGTAACGAAACTCATTGTCCTATGAATCAGTTCCTCGGGAAGGTGCGGCTCTTTGTCTATTCACTAACCACTATCCACTAACCACTTATTTCGCCCCTCAGCGAAACGCCTCCTTATTCACCACCCACGGCATTTTCTGGATGTCGCCCCCATAATTTCCCTCCAGCACATCGATGAGGCCTTGGATGCAGCGGCCGGCCATTCCACCATTGGGGTCGATGGACAACCGCGTCTTGCGTCCGGCGCTGCCGAAGTGCGGGTACAAGCGGCAGCGGTCTTCAATCTCCGGATCGCGTAGCGGTGAGTCGGCCGGCAACGGTTCAGTCTCGAACACATCGAGAGCGGCTCCGGCGATCCATCTCTCTTTCAGCGCGCGAACCAGCGCGACTTCATCAATCACCGGGCCGCGCGCGGTGTTTACGAGGTAAGCCGTCGGCTTCATCATCCGCAACGTCGTCTCGTTGAAGAGGTGATACGTCGGGTGCTTGCCCTCGCCTTCGCGCACCAGCGGGACATGGATGCTGACAAAGTCCGCCTCTCGCAGCGACTCCTCTAATGACACGTACCGCACCGTCGTGCGCTCCCGCTGCAGGCGGCTGAGATGGCGCAAGTCCATCACGGCCTGCAGTGCAGCGGCGAATTTCTCATCCTCGCGGCTAGGGTGGTAGCACAAGATGTTCATGTCGAAGCCGCTGCACTTCTTCGCTATGGCCTGCCCGATGCGGCCCGCGCCGATGATGGCGATGGTCTTCCCGGTCATCTCGTCGCCCAGAAACGGCAGGTAGGGATGCCAGAATCCCCACTGGTTCTCGCGCACCAGTTTCTCGGCCGTCCACAGCCGTCGCGACAGCGCCGCCAACGCGAAGAAGGCAAATTCCGCGGTAGCTTCCGTTAGTACGTCCGGCGTGTTTGTGTAGGGGATCTTGTACCGGTTGGCGGCGGCACGGTCGATATTGTCCACGCCCACGGCATATTGCGCCACGCACTTCAGCCTGCCATCACCCGCCTGAAATACTTCCTCGTCGATCTTGTCGCGCAGCGTGGTGATGAGTCCGTTGATTCCGCTGCCGACTTTCTCGATGATTAGGCTCTTGGGCGGCGGCTCGGGATTGGGATAGACCTCGACCTCGTAACCCCGCTTGCGCAGGCGTGCGAAGGCAGCGTCGCCGATGTCGGCGGTTGCAAAGATGCGAAAGTGCGGAGTCTTGGCGGCAAGCATCGTTGCGGGTACGCAAAGGGGTGATTGTATCGCTCGAATTCCCAAAATGGAATTAACCGCAGGCTCTCCCTACTCCAGGCAACGACTTTTAGCTGTTGATTCCGCTCGTCGAATTAAGATGACGATTATGTACAGTTCTGGCTTCATGAAACGGCATCCAGTTCTGAGCTTCTACATCCTGACATTCGCCATTTCATGGGGTGGAATCCTCATGGAGGTCAGCCATGGAGGCGTGCCCGGCAATTCGACACAACTCGCGAAAAGCATTCCAGTCATGATTCTGGAGATGCTTGCGGGCCCAACCGTGGCGAGCATTTTACTAACGGGAGTTGTATGCGGAAGGGCGGGTTACAGCGATCTTGTATCTCGCTTGCTGAGGTGGCGCATACGCATTGCCTGGTATGCTGCGGCGCTTCTGCCTGCTCCGCTGGTGTTGATGGCTGTACCTCTTGCACTCTCGGTCCGGTTTCCTGAGTTCATCCCGCGCATCCTCACCGCGAGCGATAAGGGTTCACTTGTTCTCATGGGCTTCGCCGCGGGATCGGCCGCCGGCCTCTTCGAGGAACTGGGGTGGACGGGCTTTGTCATACCCCGACTGAGGCTGCGTCTTAGTGCTTTTCGCACGTCCGCCATTGTTGGCTTGCTGTGGGGAGCATGGCATTTGCCGGTGAACGTCTTGGCAAGCAGCACTTCTTCGGGTGGGATCTCCATTCCAGGCTTGCTTGGCACCCTCCTCTTCTCTCTAGCATTACTGCCGGGATACAGGATCCTCATGGTGTGGGTCTGGGATCAAACTGACAGCCTGTTCGCCGCGATGGTTATGCATATGAGCCTCACTGCCAGCAATATCATCCTCGGGGCGACCGCGACACCTGGGATGATGGGTCCGGCCTTCAATCTTGCATTGGCCGCCGCGATGTGGATCGTGGTTGCATTCAGCGCCATGGCCAGCCGACAGCACCGTCCCATGCATTCACCCGCACGCTAGCTTCTCTGGTGCAGCAGTGCAAAAAGGGCCCGCTCGCAAGCGGGCCAAAGCTTGCTGAAACATAACCTACAGGTATTTCCTCGTCCACTGATCAATGCGGTCAAGCGCCATCTGGATGTTTTCCACCGAATTCGCCACGCTGAAGCGCAGGTAGCCTTCTCCGAACGCGCCAAAGGCTGTGCCTGACAGGGCAGCCACGCCGGCCTCGTCCAGCAACGCATCCGCCAGCTTCTTCGAGGGCCACCCGGTCTCGGTGATGTTGGGGAAGGTGTAGAACGCACCCTTCGGCAGCCGGCACGAGAACCCCTTGATCTGATTGATGCCGTTGACGAAAACGTTGCGCCGCTTCTGGAACTCCAGCCGCATGTGCTCGGTGGCGCTCTGATCGCCGCGAATCGCTTCGATCCCCGCGACCTGAGTAAAACTCGCGGTGCAGGAATTCGAGTTGGTCATCAGCCGCGCGATGTGCGTGGCCAGATCGGCCCGCATCACCCCGTAGCCCATGCGCCAACCGGTCATGGCGTAGGTCTTCGAGAAGCCGTCGAGGATGATGGTGCGATCTTTGAAGCCTTCGACCGCGGAGATGCTGAACGGCTCGCCTTCGAACAGCAGACGGCAATAAATCTCGTCGCTCAGCACCATGATGTTGCGGTCGCCAATCGCCTCCGCAATGTCGAAAATGTCGTTCTTGGTCAGCACGCCGCCCGTGGGGTTCTGCGGCGAGTTGATCATGATCAGTTTGGTGCGGTCGGTGATCAAACCTGCCAGCTCGTCCACGTCCAGCCGGAAGTCACGCTCCTCGCGCAGCGGGATCGGCACGGCCTTGGCGCCGAGGAAGTTGATCATTGACTCATAAATCGGGAATCCCGGGTTGGGATAGATAACTTCGTCGCCCTCCTCCACCAGCGCCAGCATGGTGAAAAAGATGATGGGCTTGCCGCCGGGCACGACCACCACCTCGTCGGGCGTAAACTTCACGCCGCGCGACCGGGTCACTTCCTCCGCGATGGCTTCCCGCAGGTCGGGCAACCCGGCGGACGGTCCATAGTGGGTGTATCCCAGATGCAGCGCGTCAACTGCAGCTTCGACAATGTTCGAGGGCGTATCAAAATCGGGCTCGCCGATCTCCAGGTGAACGATGTGCTTGCCCTGTTTCTCCAGGGCGCGGGCCCGAACCAGAACTTCAAAGGCCGTCTCAGTGCCGAGACGTGACATTCGCTTGGCCAGGTGTAGTTCCGCGGGTGCGGATACGGTAAGTGAGCTCATTTTCTTCTTCCTCGCTACGGCGTGGCTCTTGGAATTGGACCGCAAGATTTCAGCTCATATTTTCTAGCCAGTGATTACAAGACGCAGTGACGATTGGCCTGAATGGTTGTGACGTGGCGCACTCGAAATGCCAGGAAGTTTGCTGCGACCCACTTCAACGCGAGTTGTTCATCCGGCCCAAACCGCACCGGAATCTACCCATCACGCGACCGCCTTACCCGGCATACTCGATCTCAATTTCAATCCGCGCAGTCTTCTCCATCATGGCTGACACTGAGCAGTACTTCTCTTTCGAGAGGCGCACGGCATCTTCCATCGCCTTCTGCGAGACCTGGCCGCGCACACGATACACCAGCCGGATGTACGTGTAAACCTTGGGGTGTTCAGCCGCCCGCTCGGCCTGCGCCACCACCTCCAGACCAGTAAACTGCTCGCGCTTCTTGCGCAGGATCCCCACCACGTCGCTGGCGGTGCAGCCGCAGAGCGCAATCAGCAGCAGCTCCATCGGCGTGCTGGCGGTCCTCGGCTCCCCGGCATCCATCACCAGTGCGTGCCCGCTGGCGGCGTCACCCAAAAAGCGGTCCTTGTCGGTCCAAATGGCTCTTGCTTCGACCATGTAATTGCGTCCTGTCGGTCAAACTTCTACTGCGGCTTAGGCTCTGCCGGAGGTTTGGCCGGCGGTGCTTGCTGCTTGGCCGGCTTGTCGTACACCGATAGTTGTTCGCTGGGTCGCTTGAGCCGAATCTGGATGTCCACGTCAGGCTTATCGATCCGGTAGTCCTCGCCAAACGTCTGGAAGCCGGGTGCCAGTATCTGCACCCGCAACATTCCATACGGGATTCCTTCCGAAATCGCTTTGCCTTCGCCGTCAGTCTTTAACTGGAAGCCGCCCTTGGCCTGACTGCCGTCCTTGTTCACGGGATGGAGGATTACGCTCGCATTGCGCACCGGCTTGTTGTTGTAATCTTTCACCACGGTGAAATGCAGGTTCGAGAACTGGTCTTGAGCCTGCTTGTTATCACTCGCTGTAGCCGGCACACTCAACAGCACGGCACCGAAAATGCAAACCAGGCAATGGATACTTCTCATGCACGTATTCTAGGCACACGTCTGTGCCATGGCAAAGCGCCTCGGCAAACTCGGGACATGAGCCTAATTGGGAACCTTGTCAGTTCGCTTGAGGGTGGGCGGGCCGTCGTCCTGTGAAGTCGGCTGGCTCGAGGGGGCATCCTGCTGAGTGGATTGCGCCTTCGACAGGTCGTGGTCGTTGGTTTCCGAGTCGTGCTTCCGCAGCACCGGACGGTTGTCCCCCGAGTCAGCGTTCAACCGGTTCCCGCCCTGCAAAGCGATCAGCCTGGCCTTCATGGCAGCGAAATCGCTGGTGTCAACCACATAGCTCTCGCGGTCCGGAAGGTAGGTGCGGATCTCGTCCTGGGCCGCTGTGATTCGGTCGGCAGTCATAGGATGAGTGGAAAACATCTTGGCGATTTTGCTGTGCTTCTGCTTCTCCTCGGCCTTCAGCCTTTCGAAGAACTGAATGAATGCCTGGGGATCGTAGCCCGCGGCGTAATCGTATTGCAGGCCCAGCATGTCCGCCTCGCGCTCAGCGTCGCGCGAGAACTTCAGAAAACCGAGGGGAACGGCGATGCTGGCAACTTCCGCAATGGCATAGGCGGCCGGCCCTCCAATGAACATTAATGGGATCGACGCCATGTTCCAGATCTGCTGCTTGGTCATGTTCTTGGTGGCATGACGGGCAGCGACGTGGGCGATCTCATGCGCCATAACCGCAGCCAGCTCCGACTCGCTGTCGGCGGCCAGAATGAGGCCGGCGTCCACATAAAAGAACCCACCCGGCAGGGCGAAGGCATTGACCTCGCCGCTGTCGATCACTTTGATCGTGAAGGGCACGCGCGAGTCGGAATTGCGCACCAGGTTCTGGCCGATCCGGTTGATATATTGATTGATCTCCGGATCGGTCACCAGCTTGGTGCTCTGCTCCACCTGCCGCGCCAGATCGTAGCCCAACGCAATCTCGCGCTCCAGCGAATAAAAATTCAGGCCGTTTCCAACGTTGCGGCGCCCAATCAAATTGACATCGTATTTCGCCGGTTCCGGAGCGCTCTGCACGGCCCGAGGAGGCGAGATCTTCGCCGTCGCCTTGGCGGACGCGGCGGGCGATCCGGCGGAATCTGGCGCGCCTTCGTCTTGCCGTGCATCTTGCGCGGCGATCTGCGCCCTGCCTGCTGGCGCTGCTGCATTGATCTGCGGAGCCGGCTCAGCAACTCGCTCATCGACCACACTGGCAGATGGCATCCCACTGGCTGATACTGTCGGTGTCTGCTGGGGTGACTGCGCAGCTAACCCTGCCGACAACGTCAATACCGCCGCGCACACAATCAGGGCCCGCCGTAAATTCCCGGTGGAGTTGTACCGACGCAGGATGCAATGTAGCTTCATTGTTCCACCTGCGGTTCGCGTGCTAAAGTTAAGCGCGGCTGATCGAATCAGCCCGCTGGCGAGTCTCTTTCCATATCGGTTGGAAGTGGATATGGATTAGAGTTCCCACACCCGGCGGTGCCGTTCTCCCGGCGTCCCTTGACAACGCCATGGGGCTTTGACTTGAAATCACAACCCAACGCCACATACTACTCCCAAGTTATTAAAAATCAAGCCTCGCGGCAGAATTTCCCAGGAATTTGAAATTTGAGTGAATTACGCTCATATCCGACTTGACATCCTACCGCCGGATTGGGTACATTAGCACTCACCGGACTTGAGTGCTAGCAGCGCGTTTGGATTGCCCCTAAGCGCTCCTGTTCGGCTACCGGGTATAACCCCTAAGTTCATGATTGTGCCGAGCCCAACGCAGATTCCGCGCCCAAGTCGGCCAACGTGCATTGCAATTCAATCACCAACGATTTGAAAGGAGTTCCAAGAATGGCTACCAAGCTGACTCCCCTGCATGACCGCATCGTGATTCGTCGTGTAGAAGAGGCTGAAACCACCCGGGGCGGCATCATTATCCCCGACAGTGCCAAGGACAAGCCGCAGGAAGGCGAAGTCATCTCCGTCGGTCGCGGTAAGACCAACGACAAGGGCGAGACCTTCCCGCTGGACGTGAAGGCGGGCGACCGCGTTCTGTTCGGCAAGTATGCCGGCACCGAGATCAAGATCGACGGCGAAGACTTCCTCATCATGCGTGAGGAAGAAGTCCTCGGCATTCTGGAAGGCGCTGCCAAACCGGCCCTCGCTACCAAGTAGCTGACGGGTGCCCCATCCTTTCGCCCGGTTTTGGCGACAGGGTGGGCGTGAAGACATTCAACCACTGAAGATTTCAAGGAGAAATTGAAAATGGCAAAGCAGATTCTGCACGGTGAAGAGTCACGGCAGTCGATTTTGCGCGGCGTCAACGTCCTCGCGGATGCCGTGAAAGTCACCCTCGGCCCCAAGGGCCGCAACGTCGTAATCGAAAAGAAGTTCGGTTCGCCGCTCATCACTAAGGACGGCGTCACCGTGGCCAAGGAAATCGAGTTGAAGGACCCGCTCGAGAACATGGGCGCGCAGATGGTGCGCGAGGTCGCCTCCAAGACCTCCGACGTCGCCGGTGACGGCACCACCACCGCTACCGTTCTGGCCCAGTCCATCTATCGCGAAGGCGTGAAGACCGTTGCTGCCGGCGCCAATCCGATGGCCCTGAAGCGCGGCATCGAGAAGGCTGTCACCGCCGTTTGCGGCACGCTTGATGCCGAAGGCAACCGCAATCCCGGCGCCCTCGACAAGTATTCGCAGAAGGTTTCGGGCGACATGATCGCCCAAGTCGGCACCATCTCGGCCAACAACGACGAGACCATTGGCAAGATCATTGCCGAGGCCATGAAGAAGGTCGGCAAAGACGGCGTCATCACCGTCGAAGAGTCCAAGACGATGGAAACCCAGCTCGAAGTCGTCGAGGGCATGCAGTTCGACCGTGGCTACCTCTCTCCGTACTTCGTCACCGACCCCGAGCGCATGGAGTCTGTCCAGGAGAACCCCTACATCCTGATTCATGAGAAGAAGATCTCCTCGATGAAGGACCTGCTCCCGCTGCTCGAGCAGATCGCGAAGGGTGGGCGCCCGCTGGTCATCATCGCCGAAGACGTGGAAGGCGAAGCGCTCGCCACACTGGTGGTCAACAAACTGCGTGGCACGCTGAATGTTGCGGCCGTCAAGGCGCCCGGTTTCGGCGACCGCCGCAAGGCCATGCTGCAGGACATCGCAATCCTGACCGGTGGCAAGGCCATCACTGAAGACCTTGGCATCAAGTTGGAGAACGTTCAGATGAGCGATCTCGGCCAAGCCAAGAAGGTCACCATCGACAAGGACAACACCACCATCGTCGAGGGCAAGGGCAAGGCTGACGACATCTCCGGACGCGTAAAGGAAATTCGTGGCCAGATCGACAAGACCACCAGTGACTACGACCGCGAAAAGCTGCAGGAGCGGTTGGCGAAGCTGGTGGGCGGCGTTGCCGTCATCAAAGTCGGCGCGGCCACCGAAACCGAAATGAAGGAAAAGAAAGCCCGCGTGGAAGACGCCATGCATGCCACCCGCGCTGCGGTCGAGGAAGGCATCGTCCCCGGCGGCGGCGTGGCGCTCATGCGCTGCGGCGATGCCATCGACGGTCTGAAGCTGGAAGGCGACGAGAAGATCGGCGGCAACATCGTGCGCCGCGCTCTCGAAGAGCCGCTGCGCCAGATCGTTGGCAACGCCGGCGAAGAAGGCGCCATCGTTGTAGGACGCATCCGCGACTCCAAGGAAGCGAACTATGGCTACAACGCCCAGACCAATCAGTTTGAAGACCTGGTCAAGGCGGGTGTCATTGATCCGACTAAGGTGACGCGCACCGCTCTGCAGAATGCAGGCTCCATCGCGTCGCTGATGCTGACCACCGAAGCCCTGGTATCCGAGATTCCGGAAGAGAAGAAGGAACCGGCGATGCCTCACGGCGGCGGCGGCATGGGCGGAATGTACTAAAAACTGCTGGGTAGAGCGGCGCTTCAGCGCCGCGTCTCAGCAGCAAATGCTCCGGGCTTTAGCCCCAGGTGCCCCGTTCAAGCGAAGCTTGAGCGGGGTTTTTCTTTGCGGGCGCTCATCCTGAGCGAGGGCGTGAGCCTGAGTCGAAGGATCCGCTTTTCGCTGATTCAATACATCGGACGCCCCACTCAAGCGCTCTTGCTTGAGTGGTTTTTTTCTTTGGCGGCGCTCATCCCCACTCAGATCTCGCGACGGCAAACACCCATCCAAATTCCCCTTCGCGCTCTCCCCAAACCGCGCTACGATGCATACGCGCCATGAACGTCTTCCTCTCTTGCGTCAGCACCGAATTCCAGTCCTACCGGCTGCGTCTCGCCAACCAACTCGGCGCGCTCAAAGACCATCCTTGCGAAATCAAAGTCCAGGAGGACTTCCAGCAAGGCGGCTTCACCCTGCTCGACCAGCTCGCCGCCTACATCCGCGACTGCGGTCTCGTCATCCACCTCGCCGGAGACGGTTGCAGCGCGCGTGCCTTCCCACCGTGTCTCCTGATATTTCCATCGACGCCCAACCCAACCCGCGCTACTATGCAGGCACCCCCATGCCCGATGCGCCGGCCCAAGCCTACACCGTCTTCATCAGTTACACCCACGACACCCCCGACCACGAAGATCGCGTTTGGGAGTTGAGCGAGCGTCTCCGCGGCGACGGAATCGATTGCCGCGTCGATCAGCAAGAAGATTCCCCGGCGGAAGGCTGGCCGCGCTGGTGCCGCAATCGCATCAAGGAAGCCCGCTTCGTGCTCGTGGTCTGCACCGACACCTACCTCCAGCGTTACGAAGGCAACGACGACTCCGGCAAGGGTCTCGGCGGCAAGTGGGAAGGCTTTGTCATCACCCAGGAGCTTTACGACGCGCAAGGCAAAAACACCAAGTTCATTCCCGTAATCTTTTCCGCAGACCAATCCCAGCAGATTCCTCTTGAACTTCACGGAGCCACCTACTACGACCTGAGCGCCAACGACGCCTACCAGTCGCTTCTGCGCCGCCTCACCGGCCAGCCCAAGAGAAAAGCATCTCCCCTTGGCCCTGTTCCCACTCTGCCCACCCTGGAACGAAAGGCCCAACCACCGTCGCGCATCTTCACCGTCCCCCTCCCCGAAAACCCTTTCTTCACCGAGCGCGCTACCGAGCTCTCCGACCTCAAAACCGCCTTGGAGAAGACCGGCATCTTCGCCCTCACGGGAATGGGCGGCATGGGCAAGACGCAGACCGCTGCCCGCTACTGCTACCTGCATCGCGACCAGTACCCCGCCGTGCTCTGGGTGCGTGCCGAAAACGAAGAGACGCTCTACGCCGACTTCACCCGGCTGGCCAGCCTGCTCAGGCTTCCTGAGGCTGCGGCGCAGGAGCAGAAGCTGGTGGTCGAGGCGGTCAAGGCATGGCTCGACGCCCAGCCGCGCTGGCTGCTGGTGCTCGACAACGTAGTTGATCTCAAGTTCGTCACCGAGCTTACCCGGAAGGCCGAGGCCGCTGGCCACCACATCATCGTGACCACCCAATCGCAGGCCACCGGAGCAATCCGCGCTCAAGACTTGCCGCTGATGCCGACCGAAACCGGCGCCTTGCTGCTGCTGCGCCGCGCCGGGGTGATCGGCCCGGATGCGCCGCCCACCGACGCCTCGAAGCAAGACGCAGCGGCGGCCAATGCCATATCGCGCGAGCTGGGCGGGTTGCCTTTGGCCCTCGACCAGGCGGGCGCCTACATCAGCGAAACCGGCTGCGGTGTCGCCGCATACCTCGAGCTGGTGAAGGAGAGCATGCCCGAACTGCTGGCCCGCCGCGGCGAGCTGGACAACGAACATCTCTCCGTGGCCGCAACCTTCGCAAAGTCGCTGGAAGCGCTGGAAGAGCGAAACCCGGCCGCCGCTGATCTGGTAAGGGCCACCGCCTTCCTGGCGCCGGATGCGATTCCCGAGGAGATCTTCAGCGAAGGTGCCTCTGAATTCCCCGATCCGCTGAAAGGCGCTGCCTCCGACAAGCTGGCTTGGAATGAAGCGATCGGCGCCACGCGCAAGTTTTCTCTGCTCGACCGCGACGCAGCCACCAAAACCCTTTCGGTACACCGCACGGTGCAAATCGTCGTGCGCTGGAAGATGCAGGAAGAGGAGCGCCGCGCCTGGGCGGAGCAGGTCGTGCGGGCGGTAGATTCTCCGTTCCCAAAAGGAACTTTTGATATCAGGGATTGGCCTCGATGCGAGCGCCTGCTGCCGCATGCGCAGGCCTGTGCCGGATTCATCGCCGCGCTCGACGTGTCCACTGCCGCGGCGGCACGGCTGCTGGTTCGGACCGGATTTTACCTCAAAGGACGTGCCCGCTACGCCGAAGCCGAGCCGCTCTACCGCCGCGCCCTTGAAATTGACGAGAGATCCTATGGCCCCGACCATCCCGATGTCGCCATCGACCTCAACAACCTCGCCCAGTTGCTCAAGGCCACCAACCGCCTCGCCGACGCCGAGCCTCTCATGCGCCGCGCCCTCGAAATCGACGAGAACTCCTACGGCCCCGACCATCCCGATGTCGCTATAGACCTCAACAACCTCGCCCAGTTGCTCCAGGACACCAACCGCCTCGCCGACGCCGAGCCCCTCATGCGGCGAATGGTCGAAATCTTTCT
>Ga0335070_10000317_pt1 | contig 56562 bp, 56 predicted proteins | sample Lox_Sample_13_FD_206722 | JGI IMG/M metagenome (GOLD analysis project Ga0335070, IMG submission 206722) | Soil microbial communities from Loxahatchee National Wildlife Refuge, Florida, United States - Lox_Sample_1.3 | ecosystem: Environmental > Terrestrial > Soil > Wetlands | place: USA...
GGGATCTAATAATCTAAGGATCAATTCAGTTTCGTACCTCCTTACGAGGGAGCCAATCGGGGTTGTGAACCACCTGTCGTAGGTCTCCGGCCATTCATCAAAAAGCTGAACCCTCTCTTTTTTCATCAGAAAAAGCTTATCATTTGTTTCGGTAGGGGTCAAACGATGTCAGGCTGCTGAAAAAAGCCCATCTGTCCCGCGCTTCGCGAGATTATCCGGCCCTCTTCTCACAGGCGTGCAAAGAGTTTCTCCTTACCCTTGCAACGGCACTCTGAGGATTTCGGCCGTCCGCGTGAACAGGATTTCGCAGATTCAACTTGTATCTGCCTGCCTCCGCGAAGCCCCGCCCTGCGGGCGAAGGCAGGGGCGTTTTTGATCAGCCTGAGAAAATTGAGTTTTTCAACAGGCTCATGTGGCCTGCCCAAACGCAGGCCTCTCCCGTTAGAGATTGTGTTGTCATCACGAAGGAGGGAGGATACCGAGGGAACAATCGGATTGGGATGAGCGGGATGGGAATGTCCATACTACGGAGAAAGGCCTCCATAAGTTAGAGGCTTTCCCCCGTCCTCTTATTTCATCGCCAATGGCCGGAGCCACGCTCTGAATCATGACGACCATGGTCCCAGTCACCATGGTTACCGTAACCGTAGCCATGGGAATAGCCGTAGGATCCATAACCATGATCATAACCATGCCCCCCGTACCATACACATCCTGAAAAGGTCAGACCGGCCAGAAGTAAGATCCCAATGAGAATTAGTTTCGTATTCATATCGTCACTCCTTTCCTCTATCTTTATTCATTTAGACGACCACTGGAATCAACTTATTCAACTTGCAGAACGGGGATGGACCCGGGATTTTAACTGGCAATCATTCGAAAGGCCTTCCCGGCGAGAGAGGATAGGACAGTTTATCTATGAAAATTGTTCAATTTTGTACAAAATGTCTTTTGACCTAATCTGCTGCAAAAACGGGTAACTTATTTAATTATAAAGGGTTATAACGAAAAGAAGATTTGGTACAGAAAATGCTGTCCTAAGATCAGCTAAATTGTTAGCTAGAGGCTCCATCCATATGATCTCCTACGAGTTGTTCTCCTTTGATGAAAAAAATGGATATGAGTTTATAGGGATCCTCCCGGAGAGGAGAAAAGATCCGAAGCGAATAACAGACGAATCGGTGGTAAATTGGGGGAGGATGGTCTTAGGGGATCGTTCCGAGGGTAAAAAAATCCTCTTCAATCGTGTAGCAATGGAGGATGTTACAGGTAGAACATTTGATTAGACCTTTGTCAAGTAGATACTCCTACCAGATACACTACCAAAAGATAGCCATTTCACACCTGAAAGATCTCCTGTCCGGCCGGAGTTAAGATTTCATAACCTTCCTTTGTGACCACGACCGTATTTTCAATTCCGACAGACCCCTCTCCTGGAAAAACGATTTTAGGTTCCACCGCAAGGGTCATCCCTTCCTCGAGCGGATAAGATTGACCCTGGGCGAGGAAAGGCAATTCATTCAGCTCCAGGCCGATGCCGTGTCCGATGAAACGGGTCTGGAGGAGAGGGGGGCCCAGGAAACTATCCTTGTAACCGAGCTTTTCTGCCAGCGGAAGGGTTTTCAAGAAAAGGGTTTCGCAATTCGCTCCCGGTCGAATTTCTTCCAAAATTGCATCATGGATCTTTTTACAGGCCTTGTAGGCGTCAACAAATTTGTGATCCATTTTTCCAATCGAAAACATCCGGGTCTCGTCTGCCTGGTATCCATGGAAGCACGTTCCGAAGTCCACTAAGATGGGTTCCCGGGCCTTCATCACCTTGAGGCTAGCTCCCACCGGAAAGGCCGGTGAGAGTCCCAGCCCTCCCATAGGAGAATCCGACTGACTCACAATGCCTCCCGTGAGACCACTCAGGACGTGCCACGTATAAGCCTCATAGTTAAGGGACCTGACCCTGAGAAGCCCTTCATGACCATATTTCTTGGCGGCTGCTTCTAAAAGACCGCCAAACTCAATCTCGGTCATTCCCTCTTTGAGAATCTCCTTTGCCTCCTGGTACACCTTCGTTCCTATTCCTCCGGCCCTTCTCATCAGATCGATCTCAAAAAGGGATTTTATCTTCCTTGCCTCTCCCAAGATTGGAGAAGCGTCCTTGAATTGGGTGTCCGGGAAAAATCCCTGAAACCTGAAGTAATCTCTTACCGGGAGAACATCCAACTCCAGTCCCAGGACGGAAGGCACGTTGCCACAATGGGACTGTACCAGCGAAGGGACCTCCCGGCTTGATTTGAACGGGACAACATCCTTCACCGGCGATTCTGCCCTGGCCCGCTCGAGTTCCCTTTTAATCATGAGTAACGGCTCTCCATCCAAAGGCACGAAGAGAAGGCCGTCCTGTGTCGTCCCGGAAAGGTAGTAGAAATTCATCTTCTGGATCACCAGAAGACCTTCGATCCCTTGTTTCACCATGCCCGTTTTGACGCGCGTGAGACGATTCTCAACTTCTTCAAGAGGCGTATACCGGAAGCCCAGAGACAGGCTCCATTTCCGCAATTCCTGCCAAACCCAATCTTTATGGTCCATCTTCTTTTCCTTTCCCGATTGTCAAAGGTCAGGGTATTATAACCAATCTCTCAGCAATGACAAATCGCATTCAGAGGCTTGAAGTGACAGGCTAGAAAAGGTTACAAATATCTTTGCGAGAGATCTTCAAAGGGCATCGACTCGTCTTGTGCTCCTTGGTACCCTTAAGAACCATGGATCGGCAGGGAATCGGTATGGACGCCCTTCCGCAAGAAGACCTGCAAGGTCCCGGCTGTTTTCATGATCGTTACGATCATCTGGCATGAATTAACATTAAAGGGGAATCGACAGACAAAGATGAATGACTTAGAAGAACGAATTCAAAAATTAACCCGGTGGATACAAGAGGCGGTCAATATCGTCATCTTGACGGGAGCGAGCATCAGTACCGAATCAGGCCTGCCCAATGCGAGAAGGCCAGAGAGCGTCTGGACAAGCCATGACAAGGAGCTTCCGAAAAAATTCAGACTCTTCACTTCGGTGGAGCCGAATGCGTGTCATCGGGCTATCGTCGAACTTCAGAATTTAGGCAAACTGAGGTATCTCATCACTCAGAATGTGGACAACCTTCATCTACGATCGGGGATTCGGCCTGAGTTGCTGGCCGAATTGCACGGCAATGTGACGAGGCTCAGATGTGAACGATGCCAGACGCAGGTGGCCAAGTCCCTGGGTTTAGAAAAATGCTCTTGCGGTGGTAAGCTGGTTTCGAGTGTCATTAACTTTGGTGAACCCGTTCCTCAAAAAGACCTGGAGGATTCTTTCTGGCATTCAAGTCAATGTGATCTTTTTATTGTCATCGGTTCGAGCCTCGTCGTCGGTCCCGCAAATGAATTGCCCGAGGTCGCCCTGAGGGGACGAGCTCGTCTGGTCATCATCAATCAGGGAGAGACCCCTATGGACAGCAGGTGTCATCTCCGGTTTGACGAAGACATTGCAGAAGTATTCCCTCCGGTCGTAAATCGATTAAAATCGGGCATGAAAAAGGACTAATACGCCAGCGCCTTGGGTGAAGCGAGGTATCGAGTGAGAGGAAGGGTCAATAGAACGACGAAAGCGATGGCGATCAGAGTAAAAGAGAGGCCGAAAAAATCGGTGAGGATACCGTAGACCATGGGAGCCACGGCTCCTGAACCCAGCGTGATCGCATAGTAGAGGCCATACCCTCTCGAGCGGGCACTCGGAGAAATCATCTCGGCGACGGTGGCGTAGAGAACAGAGGACGTTCCGTTTAAGAAAACTCCCACCCACGGAAGAATAAACCACGTCAGTGAATTAGAAGACCAGAGGAGTGAAAGTATTCCAGCCGAGGTCAGGATCTCTGTCCCGACCACCATCGGAATAATTCCAAGTCGCTCGGCGAGAACTCCGCAGACAAACTTTCCCACCGCACCTCCCGCGAAGAGAAGGGTGAGAGCAAAGCCTACCCGAGCCGTTGGAATCCCTTTTTCAAGCAGGAGGAAAGGGAGAAAAGTGAGCAACGCCGTCCGCGTGGTAATATCAATGATTCCAACGGCCACAAGCGACGAAAAGCTCTTTGAATCCCGAATTCCTCAATCGCCCTTTTTTGTCATGGATTCCTCTTGGGGCGAAAGGATAAGAAAATCTCTCCCCCTCTCCTTGGCCACCGTCCAGAGGACAGCCCCTGCCGCAGCTGCAAAGACGGAGAGAATCAAAACAGCCTGCCTCCAACCCCAGAGGTTGATCATTAAAGCGAGCAAGAACGGGAAGCAGACTTTCCCCATGTCGCCGGAGAAATTATAAGTTCCCATCGCTGCTCGCCGTCCAGTAGTTTCAAAGACCCTGGAAAGGAGAGAAGAACTTAACCCATGCTGCCCTCCCCCCGTTGCCTTGGAAAGAATGAGAGAGGCAAGAATAGCCAGAAGGCTGTGGACCCTGCCCAGGAGCAAGAATCCAAAGGCCAGGCCGAAAGTCCCGGCAGCAATCACCGTCAGTTCGCCAATCCTTTCTCCTAAGAAACTTAACGGAACCTGAAACAGAGCCATGGACCCGGAAAAAACCCCTTTCAGCAACCCCACCTGGCTGAAGTTAAGGCTCAACTCGGCAGCAAGGAAGGGAAGGAGGAGATAGAAGGAATCTGTAAAACCGTCATCGATAAAATGGAAGGCGCAGAAGGAGAAGAGGGAACGAGCTTTTTTGTTTTCTTGAGACTTCATCCTCGTCCTTCACGAAGGTCCACGGGGAAACCTCCAGGCAGAGGGCCGATGCCCCGGCGGTGCAGCCTTTTTCGCTCCCATCGGGAAAAAAGCCCTGCCTTTCGCTGCTGGGGTCAGTCTGACGGAGGAACAATAACTAAGGACCGTCATCTGCGGGCTGACCCCTATTCCGAACGGACCTCAGAAAAAAGCCCACAACCTGCCAATCAAATATACTCGACGGTTGCCGGGGTCTGGGAAAAGGTGATCCGGGCAACGGTTGACGCTCTCTTTCCGGAAATCAATTACTTCAGCTCCTTGACCGGAGACTCTTCTGCCCATAGGTGGTAAACGTAATTGTAAAGCTCTTCGCTGACCGACACCTTATAAGGAGTTGGATTGATGTCTCTGAGATGATCCTCTCTTGTGCCTCGCAGCTGACGCAGAACATGCTCTCTGGACTCTTTTAACGGAACTTCTGGGAAAACCCTTCTCCCATCCCAGACGCACCGATGGAGTGGAACAACTTTCGAAGGAGTGACATACACTCGTTTGATGTGATCAAAGGGGTGGTGGCATAAGACGCGTTTTTCGGGTTCGGGTGGACGATCTCCCACTCGGATCATCAGATCCAATAAGCTGGAACCATCTCCGCCGAAAAGGCGGTACACCTCTTTCCTCCCGGGGATGGTCATCTTGGTTAATTCCTGGGAAAGTTTTATCCGAGGGACCCCTTTTGCCTCGACGAGTTTATAGACGCACCCCATGGCGGGCTGGTCGTCGCATGTCACAAGATGCGTGCCGATACCAAACGTGTCAATTTCATAACCCTGCTGCTTGAGTGAAATCAGGACGCTCTTGTTGATTTCGTTGCTGGCCAGAATCAGACTTTTCGAAAGCGCCGGGTCCGTCCTGAGGCTCGTTTCCTTAAACATTTTCCTTGTTTCCTTTGAAAGGTAGGAAAGGTCTCCGGAATCCAATCGGATCCCGATGGGCTTGTAGCCTATTTTGAGAAGTCCCAGGGCAACGCACATAAAGTTGGGGACACCTGATCTCAGAGTGTCGTAAGTATCGACAAGCGCCAGAAACTCTCTGGGAAAAGCTTGAGCATACGCGATAAAAGACGCGAGTTCCCCTTCATTGGCATGATGAAAATCCAACGCGGCACGGATTTCCAAAACGATTTTGACAAAATCGTAATCCTTGCCGTCGGCTCCCGTCAGCGTACGATTCTTCAAATCTCCGATGTCTGTAAAAGATTGCACGTAAGAGTGCGCGTGCGTCCCCCGGATGGGGACACCGAAAAGATAGCCTGCCAGAACGTTGCTCGTCCCGTCGAAACCGCCCATGTAACTGTAACGGGAAGCCGAAACTCCTCCGTCCGGACCTTGCGCCCTTCGCAAACCGAATTCGACCAAGCCTTTGTCAAACCCGACGGCCAAGCGGTATTTGGCCGCATTGGTGGTCATCAAGCTTGGATAATTGGTCAGCGTGAGCACGGAGGTTTCGAGCAGCTGGCCGACCGCGATCGGACCTTGCACCCTCATCAAAGGCTCGCGGGGGAATGAGATCGTTCCTTCTTCAAAGGCGTAGATTTTCATCTTGGAACAGTCGACACCCTTGAGCCAGTCGAAAAATCTTTTGTCGCATTGCGGCATCTGTTCCTTGAGATAGGCAATGTGATCAGCGGTAAAACGAAAATTCTCGAACAGCCTGAGCTTCTCGCTCAGTCCGGCATAAATGGCAAACTCACCGTGAAAGGGATTTTGGCGAAAGAAAAGGTCAAAAACCGCCTCCTCCTCGTGCACCCCGGCTTTCCAATAAGCATAGGCCATGGTGATCTGGTAAAAGTCCGTCAACATCGGATTCACCAGTTTGTTGGTGGGTTCCATTCCTTAAACCTCCTTTTACCCCTCTCCCCCCTGCCCGGGGGCGGCAAGGGTTGCGACGAGAAGGACCGACTTGCAAACGAGGGACAGAAAGATTGTTTCATGATCCTTTTTTTTTCACGACTCGAAAGTGTTTGAACGTAAGTTCCTATCGTGAAAGAAAGCATTTTTTTCAGAGCATTCTTTAAGGAGATGGAAAGCGGACCCCCCCTGTTTCAGAATCTTGATCATTAAATCGGGATCCAAGATCCGCACCCCTGCCATCACATGAACTCCTCTTTTAAAGAAGGCTTCAGGGACCATGCTTGCGGTCGGTCCGATCATGGCCGTCCGAACCCCGTTTTTTATCGAAGAGAGAATGGTGTCAATGGTATGATTAACAATCGTCGTTCCCGTCAGGATGACCACATCCGATTTCTCAAGGACAGACTGCCTTTCAGATTCGGGTATAAAGTATCTCATTTCATCCGGTCTTAAGGTCAGTGGATTCTTCTCGACGATAAAGAAAGGATTCCCCATCATCTTCAATCGGCGAATGTACGGGCCAAAAGCCCCAACAAGCGAGACGTTTTCATTCGGTTGAATTCTTAAGAGATCAAACCCATCTTTGTCTTTGATCGTCGGATAGTCCATCGTGTCCGAGGATTCAAGGATAAACTGAGAGAGGGCATTGAGGGTAGCAACCCCTATCGCACTTTTTAGAACATTGGCGTCCAACGAGTACTTGAGGATCTCAGAAACACATAGGTTTTCTAAATTCCCAGCCCGTGGCATTCGAGCAGCCGAAGTGGGGCAACAGACAGCCTCCGGGATTTCACCGATAGGCGTGGAAGCGACCCCCCCATGCCCTGTGGATAACTTCACCCCCGTAAAGAAAATACCCAGAACGAAGTCGTCGACGTAAACGTTCTGGAGTGGAATAGAGGATTTTTCCGTCAGGATGTCAATGGTGTCAGCAATCACAGAAGTCATCATCAATTCTCAAGCTTTTCCTTTTTTTCAAAGCCGGAACAAGCACCTCTTTTAAAGCGGCCGTCGTTGGGTCTGCTGACTGAATTCGCTTCACTCTCGTCTCGTGAGCGTCTTCTACTCGGAGATTATCCAAAGGATAAAATCACCCTCCTCCCCTGTCAAGAGAAACAGGGAACAGATACTGCATGGATCATGCGAGAACTCAAAGAGAAGAAAAATGAGGGTTTCCTGTACCACCCAAACACTTTGACGAACAAGACGACCTGCGAATGTTCATGGATACCATGTTCTGACGGTTGATACTCTCTGAGTCAACCCCTTAGAAAAAAAGGCAGGGCCATCTCTGACTCTGCCTTCGCTCTTTGTCGATGGATTACTGTATCGAAGGCCATTTGCCCACGGATAACACAGGATAGCCGGCTTTCTCCAAATCTTTCACGACGGGCTCGTAGGCCTCTGTCTCGATGCGAATGGCAGCAATCCTCTTTCCCTCGACCAAAAAAGAGGGAGAGACAATGCTAATCACTCCTACATTATGTTTTCTAAATACTTCAAGGATTCCTACCATGGTGCCGGCTTTATCTTCGAAAGCAACGGTGAGGCGCGTCCCTTTCTGCTTGGAACCAAAAATATCGACGAGGTGGGCCAAAGCATCTGTTTCCGTAAAAATTCCGTAAAGTTTTCCCTGATCAATAACCGGAAGGCACCCGATCTTATGGTCGTGCATCAATTGAATGGCTTCTTCAATAAGCGTGTCAGGAGTAATCGTAATCACTTTTTCCTTGGGTACCATCAATTCGGAGACTTTCAGAGTTCCTAGAAGATCCGTAAGTTCTTTGACGCTCAGCGTGGATACATCGGAAGGACCCGCTTCGCGAATATCGCTTTCTGTAATGATTCCCACCAGCCTATTTTCTTTATCGACGACGGGGAGATGGCGGATCCCCTTATCATGGATAAGGCTTCGCGCCTCGAAAAAGGACGCCTCGGGACGAATGGTGACCGGATTTCTTTGTATCCTTTCCCTCATAAATCCTTTGTACGGAGTCTTCATCGTTTTCATCTCCTTTCCAGTTCAGAATTTATATTAGATTTGGCAAAGAATCAATAAAAATATGCGAAGCTTCGTCGGAGTAGTGGAGAGACTTGCGGTGATGACGCAATCATGAAGGGGGAAGGGCAGCGATGATCTGAAAAATCGCCCTCTGGGCTCCCCGCCTGCTCTTCGACTTCACCCGGGATGGTTTCAGGGCTGGGGAGCCCTTCGGTAGACTCAGGGCCATGAGCCGTTGGAACACTCACGGCCTTGAGTCTGTCAAAAGGTTGTGTCGAATGGCTTGGCTACGGAGTTTTCTTTTTGGTAGAAGGTCCAGGCTTTCCTTTTGAGTCACTCGAAGGTTGTTTCATCGCTTCCAGATTCTTTTTTGCCATTTCGGCCTGCTCTGAACGTGGATATCGGTCGATGACTCGTTTGAAAAGGTTTCTGGCATTTGCCTTGTCACCCAATTCCAGGAAGGCCAGGCCCTGTTTATACAAGGCTGCTGGAACTTTACTTCCTTCCGGATACTGGGTGATTGCCTTTTCATATTCCAAGATGGCCTTCTCAAAATCCTTTTTTTGATAATAGGTCTCTCCAATCCAAAACTGTGCGTGGCCGGAGAGTTCGGTGTTCGGGTACTGTTTCAGAAAGGCCTCAAATTTCTTTCGCGCTCCTTCAACGTCTCCCTTCTGTAAGGCCTCATAGGCTACTTTGTACATGTTCCCCATCCCTGGGGAAGCCTCCTTTCCTTCGGAAGGAACCTCCTTGGCTGGAGCCGGCTTTTCTGGCTCTGCCGGTTTGATCTTCCCTTCCATCCCCTTCAGACGATCTTCCATTCCTCGAATTCTCTCTTCCTGGACTTTGTTCTTTTCCTCCAGGGCCTTTTTCCCTTCTTCCAAAACCTTCAACCGACCGTCAACGTCTTCCTTGACACGGCCGATCTCCTTCGAAGGTCTGTTGAGATACTCTTTATACTCTTCGACCCCCGTCGAAAGGGTCCGAATCTCGGATTGGAGGTTGTCGACACGAAAAAGAAGGTCGGTCCGAAGCTTTTGGTTCTCAGCGGACAGGGCGGCAATTTTATTCTCCAGAGATTTATTGTCCCTTTGAAGCCCGTTCACCTTCGAATGAAGTATATCGACCTCCCTGTCAAGGATTTGTGCGTCCCGCGCGGATGCGCATCCCACGAGAAACACCCCGATCGAAAAGACAAACCATATTTTCATCCTACCGAATGTTTTCAACTTTCCCTCCTTCCACACAGCCGACCCCCGGGTAGACCCGAGAGCCCCCGGAATCGGCCGCATCACTTACTTGGATAACACGACGACGTGAGCCCTTCGGTTCTTAGCCCAGGCCCCTTCATCATGGCCCTTGTCCAAAGGTCTCTCCTTACCATAACTGATCGTGGAAATACGATCCGCAGGGATGCCCAGGAAGACAAGGTATTTTTTCGTATTGTTGGCTCTCCTTTCCCCGAGAGCAAGATTGTATTCGACGGTTCCCCTCTCGTCACAATGGCCTTCAATCTGGACTTTCATTTTAGGGTTATTTTTCAGGAAGGCTGCATTTTCCTTTAAGATGGCCTCATCTTCTCGGCGGATCTCATATTTGTCAAATTCAAAGTAAATATCTTTGAGCAGCTTCGTCTCGAAGACCTCTCCTTCGATCCCGGGTTCTTTCTTGGCGACCAGGGTCTTCTCCCCCTCTCCCCCCGTCGGTCTTTTAAGGTCTTCTTCCTTGAGCCTTGCCAATTCTCTTTCTTTAGCCTCTCTCGCTTCTCGCTCTCGTTCCAGCCGAGCGGCCTCTTCTGAACTCTGAACGGAGGCCTGGTCTCGGTTGACGACGACTTTTTTCTTAGGACATCCCGCCAACAACAGTCCAAGGCAGAGGATTAAAACGAACACGGTAAAACTCTTCTTAATCATGGTCGACCTCCTTCTAAGCGATTTGGACACCTTTTCTTGCTCGAACGCCCTCCTCAATAAATCTTGCTCCCGGACCTCATTCCTGATCAAAAAAGAACGTAACCTTTAGGTTTTGAGCCTCCATAATCTCGACCAGCATTTGGACCGACTCATGGATCGACTCGAGCTTTTCCTTTCTCATCTGCCTTAAGCCGTGTATCATCTTCCCCTGGACGGGGTTAGGGGCCCTCCTGACCAACCGCTTTCCTCGAGGGGTCAACTGAACGATGACCACTCTCCTGTCTTCTTGATCTCGATCCCTCCACACATATCCTTTCTTCTCTAAACGATCGACCACCCCGGTGATCGTGCTGGGGTGCAAATACATCTTCTGGCTCAGCTCCCCCAAAGGCAGTGCCCCGCTTTTGAAAACGGTTTTGAGGACCCAAAGCTGGGGGCCGGTGATTCCATATTCGTGAGAGACTTCATGAGAGTAGTTCTGCAAGGCCTTAAAAATCCGCCGAAGACTCTGCATGGTCTCAAAGATTGCAGTCCCCCGACTGATCTGATCAGGCATGGATCTTCCCCGGAGCCAAAAACATGGTATACAAAATATTTGTGTACAAACATATCGAATCCCGCACGATCTGTCAACTTTTTTATGTCGACTTGTCCTCCCGCCATTTTTTCCTTGCCAGCGACCGGGATAAAAATCGATCTGATTCCCGAAAAAGATCCCTATCCTGTTACCAGATCTGCCGGGGAAAGCTGCCGACGCCAAAGAGAATATACTCAAAGAGGAAGGGATGGTGTTAGATCGTTTCGCGGAATTCGGGGCGAATCGGGTTCCTTCCCGGGAAAAATAGGCCTTGAAGAAGAAGCGAAGAGTCCGCTCCGGAGCGCTGACTCCCCACTTCAGGGTCGGATTGGACAAGGATTGGCAAGAATGATGCTACTTGGTTAATCCCATCTGTTTGACGACCTGTCGGGCATTTTCGAAATCTTCGCTGATCATCTGTTTCAATTCGGCCGGCGGCTTATAATTGGGGATAATCCGCATATTCTGCAGTTTGGCGATGACTTCCGGATTGTTCGCCGCTTTTTCTATGGCGGGAACCAACACCTTCTTTGCCTCTTCCGGAATTCCTGCGGGAGCGAGGAATGCAAAAAAGGTTAGCGGGAGACCACGTTTGTAGCCCATCTCCTGCAGCGTGAGGCCTCCTGGGAGGTCAGTCACTTTCTGGTCAAGCAGCATCGGCCTCACTTTGCCCGATGTATAGTGGGGATAGGTGATGGCCACCGCCGTAAACGAGGACTCCGTGTGGCCTCCCAAGAGAGCCGTGAGAGCGGGCATGGCTCCCTTGAAAGGGATCATGGTAATATCAGCGCCGGTCACAGATTTCACGATCTCGATTCTGAAATGGTTGATGGAACCTACGCCGAGCGTTCCGCAACGAAATTTCCCCGGGTTCTTCTTGGAGTAATCCACCACCTCGGCGAAATTCTTCCATGGGGCTTCCGTCCGTACCCAAATGCCATCCGGGAAAGTGACGTGTAGGGCCAGTGGATCGAAATCCCGAAGGGTTTGATACGGGGTCTCCTCAGGACTAAAGGCGGGATTGTAGACCAACCCCGAGGAGTTACTGTAAAGGAGTGTATAGCCGTCTTTCTTTGCCTTAGCCACAAAGTCTGTGCCTACGGAGGCTCCTCCACCCGGCTTATTCACAACAACGACGGGCACTTTGAGAATCTTTTCGAGCTCCTCGATCGCAACCCTTCCGGCAAGGTCCAAAGCATCTCCGGGTGCCCCCGGGATGACCACTTGAATGGTATGCGTTGGATAGGTCTCTGCTTGAATGGACGGGACTCCAGTGAACAGCGCCCATGCGGTCAAAACAAAACCCAGAAAGATAACCTGTTGTCTCTTTTTCATTTCAATTCCTCCTTTTGCCCGGAGCGCCAATGGTTAGACCGTCCCCGGGAGCTGTAATCCCGTCCATCATTCTGTGTTTTGAATATACAAGTCCAGGCCGTCATTGTCAACGCATCGCCTTTGGCCCGCATGATTTTCCGGTATCTTCGTCTCTGCAAATCCAGGATTAAAAAGGTTATTGCGCCATTGATTTGATGTATTCCAACGCGTTTTCCCCGGCAATCCGGCCGGTGTTAATGGCAAAGCCCATCGTGTTGCCCGGAAGAACGAACACATAACTGTCGCCGTATATGGTGCAGGCGTCTGTCCCCACGGCATAAAGTCCTGGAATTTTCTTCCAATCCTTGCTCAGAACCTCTGTTCTGTGGTTGATCTTAATCCCTCCGAGAGTCCCATAAGCACCGGGTAAATGTTTTGCAGCGTAGAATCGTGGGGTCCGAACCGATCTGAGATATTTGTGACTTTTGTTAAAGGTATCATCCCAGCCCTTGTCGCAGAATTTATTGTATTGCTCCACGGTTTTTTTCAACCCTTCCGGGTCGATTCCCGTCTTTCCTGCCAATTCTTCCAAAGAATCTGCGACGAATACGTCTTTATATCCTTTATCCAAAGCCTCCTTGATCAAGGCATCGAGGTTGTCAACTTTCGTGAAAGGGAAAACAACACTGAGGAAATCGTATCCAACGGCTTCCATATGCTTCTTTATATTTTCGTCGAAGATGAGGAAGGCCGTTCTGTTTTTTTGCCTAGCAATCGCATTGCCCGTGAACGTGGTATTGGGCATAATCTCTTCGTTGAAGAAACGCTCTCCCAACAGATTGACCATGAGGTGGGGCTGACGAAAGGTTTCATGGAGTCTCGGGTCCCATTCTCCGGGCATGCCGTAGATCATTTCCATGGTCATTTCGGTGGGCGCAGCCCCCGCTTCCCAGGCCATTCGGATCCCGTCGCCCACCATCCCGGGGATCCTGAAGGAGAAGAGATCCTTGCCCCATTCAAATCCAGTGTATTTTTTGATCATATCCGGATTGTCGCCAAATCCGCCGGTACCGATGATCACGGCCTTGGCCTTGGCTTGGATGGGTTCCCCGGATTTATCCTCAGCCATAACCCCTGTAATACGATCTCCCTGTTTGAGAATCTTCTTGACCGGGCTCTGCAAGAGGATTTTAACTCCAAGTTCTTTCGCCCTGTCTGTCAAAATCTTCATCATGGTTCCCGAAGCCATGGGTCCGGGCTGACCCGTTGCCGGCTTCACCAGATGCCATGTGTAATTTCCTCCAGGGAAATAAGTAGCCGGTTCCACAAATTCAACTCCCAGTTTCTCCAGCCAATCGATGGTGGTGGCCGCTTTGTCGATATAGGCCCTGACTAATTGGGCGTCGACACGCCAGTGGGTGTAGTCCATAAATATCTTGAAGGCTTCGTCCTTCGTCAGTTTCACCTGTTTCAAGCGCTGCAGTCTGCTCTCCACGCCAAAGGGCCCCATCCCCATATTCCCCGTGCCGCCGGTGGTAGAGCCTTTTTCAAACACGATGACCTTCGCGCCACCCTGAGCTGCGGTAATCGCCGCCGGCAATCCCGAAGCCCCTGCGGCAACAACGATGATGTCAGCTTCTAATTGGTTCATTTGTGTCCTCCTCCTTTTCTTAAATGCGCCTTTCTATTTTCCCATCTCCCACTGCAACTAATATTCTCCCCAAAATTTCACGGGTGTCATCTTAAGCCTCAGATCACACTGCAAGCATCGGTGCGACTCGGCAACCGCTGCCTTTTCATCAAGCTCATGGACAACCTGGCAAAAGCTGATCACCCGTTCATCTGGTCCCAAACGGCGATTTTCAAATCGGCTCTCGCATGCAAACCCCTCTCTCCGCCCCAACCGTGAGTCAGGTTTTTCAACGGGTACCAGCGCTTCATCGATCTGACCGCTGCCGCCTAGGTATCTGTCCACAACGGCCGCCCCGTTCCGGCCTGAGGCGATAGCCTCGACCACCGATGTAGTTCCTGTGACCGCATCCCCTATGGCATAGACATGTTCCCTGCTGGTTTGAAAAGTATAAGAATCAACTTCAATTCGGTTTCCCCTTCCGATTGCTAACTGAAACCTCTCTGGTATCTGCGGACGCTGGCCGATCGCGAATATGACCGTATCGGCCGGCAGGAGGTGCTCAGAACCGTCAATGACATTGATTCGGGCTTTGCCTTCTTCATCGAATTCGAAAGAGCCCACATTCAGGCACTCGACGCCAACCGGATGCCCCTGTTCCGTCAAAATCCTCGTGAATGTCCGGGAAGGGTAGATCCCGACACCTTCTTCCTCGCCTTCTAAAATCTCCTCGGCCGTGGCCACCATCTTATCCCTCGACTCCAGACAAGCCAGATGGACTTCGTTAGCACCGAGCCTTCGGGCAACACGAGCGCAATCAAAGGCCACATTCCCCCCGCCCAGCACTAACACCCTTTTCCCGACTTTCACCGTTTCTCCAAGATTCACGTCCCTGAGCAAATCCGTGCCCACCAGTACCCCATCCTCGTCGGCTCCTGGAATGGGCAGTTTCTGACCCTCCTGGGTGCCGATGGCAACAAGGATAGCGTCGTATCCCTCTTCAAGCAAGGGTTCAAGTGAATCGACCCTTGAATTTGCTCTTATCTCAACGCCCATGCCTTCAATCTCGCGAATCTCTTCCTCCAGCACATCCCTGGGCACTCGATATTCAGGAATGCCGACGCGCATCATCCCACCGGGAAAAGGTAACGCTTCGAAGACGGTGACAGCATGACCCAGTTTTGAAAGGTAGTACGCCGCAGTCAGTCCTGCAGGCCCTGACCCGACAATGGCCACCCGCTTGCCTGTTGGTCCTGCTTTATGGGAGTCTTTTTTCCATAACTTCGAAACATCCCGCTCGGCGGCAAAACGCTTGAGTTCCTTTACGGAAATTGGGGCGTTCACTTCCCCGCGACGGCAGACGGCCTCACAAGGATGGTTACAGACATATCCAAGGACCTTTGGGAAAGGCACCTTCTCACGGATGACTGCTGTCGCCTCGGAGTATCTTTCTTCGCGGATGAGACGGACATATCGGGGAACATCGATCTCCGCCGGACAGGTATATCGGCAGGGAACACGAGCTGCCCTGCGGTTCTTCCCCCTTGTGAATTCTTCTTTATCCCTCAGGGCGCCGGTAGGACAAACCTCCACACAAGCGCCACAGAACCTGCAGCCGGCATCGGCGAGGAGAGAATCGGTGCCCGTCCCGATGAATGCTTCCTTGTCCTTCTTCATAAACGAAAGGACGCCGACTCCCCGAAGATCATGGCAGGCTCTCATACATCGGCCGCACAGGATGCATCTGGCCGGGTCGTGGGTGAAAAGGGGATTGGCGTTACCGGCAGCAAAGGGTTTTGATCGCCTTCTCACGCGCAGTTCCTCGGACGTCCCAATATATTGCTTTACAGATTGCAGCTCACAGTTAAGATATTGGGAGCAGATCGTGCAGTCAGGAGGATGACCGGACAGTATAAGTTCCATGGCGAGACGGCGCATCCGATCTACCCGAGGCGCTTTTGTCTTCACCTTCATCCCCTCTTTGGCGGGTGTCGTGCAAGAAGGGAGCAGCTCTTGCATCCCCTCAATTTCTACAAGGCACAACCCGCACCCTCCGACAGGGGTGAGATCCGGGTGGTGGCAAAGATGGGGAATATAGACCCCTCCCTCCAGTGCGGTTTCGAGCACCGTCTTCCCTTTTTTCGTCTCCACCTCCCGTCCGTCAATCTTCAATGTGATCACAGCCCACATACCCTCTTGCAAAGATTATCAAATGGGAATTGCAAAATGAGCATCGCAAATTCAGCATTGTACTAAAGTGCTAATTGATCATTGCGAATTAACCACTTTGCCATGACCCTTTTTCTCTATTTCCCCGTACCCTTCGTATTTTTTTAATTTTTCAGGAATTTGATCGAGATCCTTTCTCGCGGCTGCTATTCGAAAATTGTCCCGTATCTCGAGATAGTGCTCCAATTTTCCTGCAATCGTTAAACGGGCTCTCTCCTGTTCCTTCTCACTGAAGGTGACAGAGATATCGTCGCCTTCAACTTTGATCTCTCCCCTGATACCGCATATGGCGCACTCCACCGGGTTCTTCTTCGGCACCGTCAAAAGGTTCGAATGGCAGACAGGGCACGTTCCTGGATCATCGCCCGTCCACTTCACTTCAGGATGAGGCCTGCCCATGGCCTCCGCAACATGACGTCCCAATTTTCTGGCCCTTGCCATGGCTTCGTCGTTCAATACAACATGGCCCCACCTGCTCACGCCAGACACCTGCATCTGATCAACAACCTGGATATGGGACGGAAAAGTAAAGAGATTCATCAGCGGAAGTCCCAGAGAAAGCCAGTTCTGAGTGACTGCGCCACCCACGGATATAAAACCTGAAACCCTGTCTTTAAGAAATCTCTTATCAGGACCTTTGCCTTTTCCCTTGGCCTCCGTTATCTTTTGGGCCTCCATACGGAAGGCATAATCATGGGAAGGACCGAACCTGTCGCTTATCACTTTCAATAATCCATGAGGGGTCAGGACAAAGACCGGCGAGCCGACGACAAGTCCATCGCACTCCATGAGTTCTTCCTCAACAAAGTGCAAATCGTCTTTGATGACACACTTCCCCGGCCCCCCTTGCATCAAGCTTCGAACGCAATTCACGCAGCCTGTGCAAGGCTTGATATCGAGGTCCAGCAGGCGGATCATACCAACATCGGCGCCCAGTTCCTCTGCTGCCATCATCGCCTCTTTGACGAGGATTTCGGTATTCTGCATCTTCCTCCCGCAGGAGAGCCCCAGCAGTTTCATCTTGACCTCCTCTATGAAATGAACCCGAATAACACGAATTCTGGCAATTGACACGAATGGGTTTTATTCGTGAAATTCGTTATCCTTTGCCTAATTCGTTTAATCTCTTGGTATCTTGAAGCGAGGGTGTTTATTGTGAACCTTGAAATAAGGCCGATCCCACCTCACTTCTTCCTTAGGCACCAGCATCCTCAATCGGCCCGAAGCAATGGCCTCCTCCGCAGCTTTGGCAAGAGGATTACCGCCAAGAACCACCCCGATCTTTTCTCCGAAATCCCTTTGGAATCCCTCCCAGTCACAGGATATGGCGCCGGTAGGGCAAATCATTTCGCAAAAGGTGCAGCCAAGCCACATGTCACACTCTGTTTTATTAGACCCGAAGACTCTTGGCGAAGCCGAGAGGTCGATGTAATCCATCAGGCAGTGATCCATACAGAGGCGGCACTTAGGATAGGAACATTTCTCTGGATCATACTTGATAAGGCCATGCGGGTTATGGCCGGACCGGTAGAACTCTGTCAGGACATGCAATTGTTCTGTAAATACGTGTGCGGGTACCGGAGGGATGAGGTCCGTTTCCCGTGCCGATATTCTACGGCTGATCTCCACAATTTCCCTACCGAAGTCCTCCGCCTCCTTCAAGTCAATCTCGTCCGGATGTCCGTCGGTAAAATAGGGGCTGGGAGCAAGCTGAAAAATGCCGTCCCCGTACCAGTCTCGCATCCCAATGACCGTGAAGCCCTTCCCCTTCAGCCTCCTGACCACAGTGGGGAAATAGTGTTCCGGCATCACGCCGTGGGTGTTAAAGGAGAAGATGTGCCTCCCCTCTTGTCTCGGTATATTCTCTACGAAGCGCCTGACATTGGGGGCTTCCGCGCCATCCCATACCGGACTCCCCAGGCCGATCAAATCGTACTTGTTCACATCCTGAGGCTTTACCTCCTTGACCGGAGCGATATCGCATTGCTCCAGCAGTGGGCTCATCCCTTTGTGAATTGCACGAGCGACCTTTTTGGTGTTGCCTGTCTGGGAGTAATAAACGATCAAACTTTTCATCAGAGATATCTCCTTTTTTCGTGTTGCCGATTCAACGCCGGCGTCTGCTCAATTTCGCAGCTCCGTTACTTTGCAGTCGCCGATCGACCAGGCTTGGAGTACGTCAAGTACGATTTATATTTCTCGATCAACGCGGGGATCTCGGCCATCCTGGGATCAGGCTTGAGCGAAACAGCCTTCATATCGTCGCCATGGTGGAATTTACCCGAAAGGAGAACGTCCGAAAGGGCCCTCGCCTCGTCAGTGACCTCCAGCACATAATCGTCACCTTTGGTCTTCAAGTGACCTTTTACACCACAGACGGCGCAGATGACGGGTTCCGTCGTTGTGCCGAGCACCAGCACATTGGAATGGCAGACGGGGCACCTACCAGGATCACCGATGTACCTTGCCTCTTCAATCGGTTTCTTCAAGGTCTCGGTCACGTGACGCCCTGACCTTCTCGCCCTCTCCAGCATTTCAGGCCTCAATGCCACTATAGCGGGTAAACCGATCCAGTTGAATACATGCTGATCAACAACCAGCATGTTCATCGGAAGAGCGAATATCTGCAACAGGGGAAGCGCCAGAGTCGTCCAGTCGCTGCCTCCGATGGCAAAGAGTGATGCCACTCTCGGTTTGAACGACCTCTCGTCCGGCCCTTTGCCTTTGGTAATGCCCTTCTCCTCCCTGATCTTCTTCGCAATTATTCTGAATGCCAGATCGTGGGACGGCCCCATTCTGTCATTCAGGACCTTGAGCAAACCCTGTGGGGCCTTCTCATAAACCGGGGAGCCGAGGATCAGACCGTCGCAGCCATGGATTTTGTCGTCGATGAACCAGAAATCGTCGTTCTTGATGACGCACTCCCCTGAGCCGGCTTTTTCGAAAAGATCGATCACGCAGGAGTTGCACCCCGTGCACGGCTTGATATTGAGGTCCATCAGGCGCACGATCTCCACCTCTGCACCTATCTCTTCCGCACCCATAAGGGCTTCCTTGACCAGTATCTCCGTGTTGCTCATCTTCCTACCGCAGGTCAGTCCAAGAACTTTCATATATGTACCTCCTTTATATTGAATCTAACTCGTTCATCCCTCTTTTGCATATGCCGCTCCGTTCTCGCGGCTTCTTGCATTTTACGCCTCCACTCTAGCTTGTCTTGCCTTTACCTGTAAACATAATCGCCGGCCACATATTTGGGCGGAATAACAGGTACCTGAAGGTACGAGTCATATTTACCCCCTGAGTGGATCACATGCTTACCTTTATTGTTAAGCTCCCATGAGAAAGGTTCAAACCAGCCTTCGCGAATGTAATGCCCTGATACAAGGACTTGCAGCTGCTGGCCTTTGTGCCAAATCCTGCTGTGGGGCCATATCTCAATATCCACGGGAACGATTTCACCGGGTTTCAGCTTTTCATCCTTGCGATGGGCCTGGATCGGCTGAAAATCCGTGGACAGCTTCTGATCGAGCTCGCGCCGCGATACCCTCATCTTTCCCCATGCTCCCGGATGGGGTTCTCCCAACACGTTTGTCGGCAGCCAGTTGCCTTTTTCATCGAGCTTCCGGATTGCAATAAAGAGGTCCATATCATCATTGCCTTCGGCCTCGACCCAGAGGCGGAGCTTCATGTAGCCGGTGATCTCCGTGTCTTCGGTCAATTTGATGGCGAAGGTGGTTGACCCGGTCTCGGCCTCGTAGCTAACCTTTGATTCCTTGGCAACGGGATCAAAGGAGAGAGCGCCCTTGGCGGCGTCGAGGTAGAGCTTCTTGTACTGGGTTCGAGCAAGGGGGAACTCCTTTTCGGGACGGTTGACCTGATAATTAAAATCATAGGCATCCATGATCTCAAGGCGGACCCTCGGCGTAAGCTCCCAGCCGTTTCGGATGTCTTTCAGATAGCGATCGTAGAACCCTTTCAGATCTTCGAGGCCGAAGGTGGAATAGGTATCCGGCCACTCAAACTCCCTGTGTGCCCGGAGCCACTTCTTCGTGGAACGGATCCTCCTGAAACCTTCCATAGAACCGCGCAGGTGAAAATGGTTCCAGCAGACTGTGGTATAGGTTGGAATCCTGATCTTTTCCCACCTCGGGATTTTGTCTTCCCAATAGGCGTCCAGAAAAGGGTGTTCCAGGGCCATCGCAGCGGCGTCGTCCACATATCCGTTGCCCACCAGGGAACCCACAATAAAGTCGCAGAAACCAAGCGCCGGGATACCTCCTTCATAAAGGGACTCGCGATACAGGTCTCCCGTGCCTTCCCAAGGGGCGATGCAAGCAAGGTGAGGGGGCTGCTCTGCAGCCACTCGCCAGTGGGTCATGGCCACACCCGAGTTGCCGCCCATACCGATCTTGCCGTTGCACCAGTACTGGGTTGCAAGCCATTCGATGAAGTCATAGCAGTCACGTCCGTCTTGCATGCCGAAAAAGCATACATCACCCTCTGAATGGCCAATGCCGCGGGGGTCCGCGTTGGCGATCGCATAGCCATGGCGACACCAGTAGGCGGGATCGGGAGATTCGAACTTGGCCATCCGGGAAACAGTCCCCGGTGGAACCCCGATGATCTGCCATTCATCAAAGCCATCGCCCGGACGTTTGCCGAAATAACTCCATGAGACGATGGCAGGAATATTTGTCTGTTCCACGGGACGGTAAATGTCGGTATAGATCACCACACCGTCCCGCAGGGTCACAGGGACGTCCTGCTCGCAGAGGATGCCGTCTTCTGCAAGATAGGTGCGGCGGTTAAGGTCAGGACAGATTCCAAAGCCTGATCCGTGCAGGGATTTTTCTTCGAGTCCGTCCCAGTTCTCCTCCTCTTTGGCCTTCGATTCTTTCTTCTGGGGCGGAACCGGTCTTCTTGTTTCCCTGTAGATTGCATCGATTTCCTCATTGCCGAACATTACTTTTTTTCTTTTCGTTTCAGCCATGGTCATCCTCCCATTTTATCTTTTATGACAAACGGTTTTTTGTCCCAACGAAATTTCTGACGCTTTTTCCGATCAGCCCCCGCAGAGCTGGGCGACGAATTCAGCGGCCTCGCCCAAAGTCTTTTTCCTTCTGAACTCCATGAAATTGATTTGGACGTCAAAGGCATCCTCTAAAATGGCGATGACCTGAACGTAATTGACCGATTTGGCCTTGAGGTCTTCCACCCATTTCGTGTCCGGACTTAATTCGCCGGGGTCTTTTTTGAAAAGCACCGCAACTCGCTGAATAATCTTCTCCAATACCTCTTCTTTTAATCCCATTGTTCTTTTTACTCCTTTTCTGTAGAAGATAGAATCGAATGCCGCGAATCACAGCGAATGGCAAGAATAAACCGAAAAAGAAGCGCATCAGCACATCAGAGGATCAGTAGGAAGTGAATCAGCTATCAGCAGTCAGATACCCCATCCCCCTCCGGACCTCCCCCTGGAAGGGGGAGGAAGTTTTCTTCCAGATGTCCTGATTGCTGATATTCTAGCCACTGATATCCTGATACACGTGTATTCTATTCGCGTGATTCGTTATCATTCGGGTAATTTGTATTATCTCTTGTCAAAACCATTCCATACCGGTATTCCCGTATAGGTCTTGGGCTGCTCCTGACCAGTCAGTACCCTGAGCGCGCCCGCAGCCAAGGCCTCCATCTCGAACTCACCCGCATACACCTTGACCGGAGCGATGTACTTGACCATATCGGTGATCCTCTCGACCAGATAGGCGTCATGAGCGATGCCTCCGGTCAGTAGAATGCCATCCACTTCACCTTTTAAGACCGTTGCATAAGCGCCGATGTTCTTCCCGATCTGATAGATCATGGCGTCGAAGACGAGCTTTGCATAGGCATCGCCTTTTTTGATCCGTTCCTGTATCTCGCGGATGTCGGCGGTGCCGAGATGATCGACCAGACCGCCATTCTTGGTGATGCGGTCATACATCTCTCTTTCCGTATATTTTCCCGAATAACACATCTTGATGATGGCAACAGCCGGGATCGCACCCGCGCGGGTGGCAGCCATGGGGCCATCGCCGTTTATGACGTCGGTGGAATCGACCATACGACCCCTTCTGTGAGCCGTGACCGTTACGCCGCCGCCGATGTGAGATATGATTAGGTTGAGATCCTCATAACGCTTACTGATCTCTGCAGCATAGCGTATTCCGACTTCTTTTTGGTTGAGAGGGTGGCCTCTGCTCTCGCGGGGGACGTCGTGGAGTCCACTGACCCGTGCAACCAGTTGAAACTCATCGACGTCGGGAGGATTGACGACGAAGGCTCTTCCGCCATAGGTCGATGCGAAGTCATAGGCCAGCTGACTCCCTAGTGTGGCCGGGTGTTTCACGGTAAAGCCTATTCTGGCGTGATGCAGCAAGGTTTCATTGATGATATAGGTTCCACCTTCCAGACCGACCAGCCCGCCGCCGCGCCCGACAAAAGCGTCTATTCCTTTCAAGGAGATGCTCTTCTTAGCCAACTCACCCAAGATAGTCTCCTTACGGTATGGAAACTGGTCGCTTATCTCGCGAAACTCCTTGAGCTTGGCTGCGTCATGAGAGACGTTGGTGAAAAAGATTTCCATATCGTTTTCAAAGAGCGCTATCTTGGTCGAGGTGGAACCGGGGTTGATCGCAAAAATTCTGTACTTCTTATCCACAGGGACTACCTCAAAGGGTTTATTTACTTTGTGCCCGCACTGCCACCATCGTGGTCGCCCCGACGATCTCTTCCACGGGCGCCCCCCGGGACAGGTCGCTTACCGGCTTGGCAAAGCCCTGAAGAAGCGGCCCGTAAGCCACTGCTTTAGCAAACTGCTGGACGAGCTTCACTCCGATGTTGCCAGCGTTGAGATCCGGGAAGATCAGAATGTTGGCCCTGCCGGCCACGGGGCTTTCTCCCTTCACCTTCCTGGCTGCCACCTCAGGAACAATTGCAGAATCCAATTGAAGCTCGCCGTCAATGAGTAGCTCCGGCCTGCGCTCGCGCACCATCTCCAGGGCCTTCAACACCGTATCAACGCGCTCGTGAGTGGCGCTACCCTTTGTTGAGAAAGACAACAGGGCAACGCGCGGCTCCCAATCCAGCAGCCCGTGCAGGGTATCGGCTGTCGAAATGGCGATGTCGGCCAGCTCTTTCGAATCGGGCGCCGGACAGACAGCGCAGTCAGCAATCCCCAACAGGTTCCCTTCCGGACCCTCATATCCCGGAATTGACAGAATGCCCGTACTTGAGACCGTCGAGATGCCTTCCTGCAATCCGATGACCATCTCGCTGGCCATGATCACCTCTCCCGTCGTATGGCTCAGTCCTGCCACCATACAGTCCGCCTCGTCTAATTTCACCACCATGGCCGCGAAATAAAGCGGGTCTTTCAACATGCGCTTGACAGCCGAAGTCGGGAAGTCCGGATTGATCTTGGCATACCCGCTGGCGAATTGCTCGACCTTTCCTGGGTCGGTGTGGTCAACCACGGTGATCCCATCAAGCGATATCCCATTGCTTCCCGCTAAAACAGATACCGCCTTCGGTTCCCCAACGAGTATGGGATACGCGATGCCCGTATCCCGCACCTGACGCACTGCCCGAAGGATCTTCTCTTCGTTGGCTTCAGGAAACACAGCCCTTTGAAGCCTAGCCTTGGCCTTAACCCGCAATTTCTCCATGACCTCCGTACTCATTCCGTCTCTCCTTATCCTGAGGATGCTCATTTCGAGAGGGCTGCTACTGCCACGGCGTAGTCACCATCATACGAGAGGCTCAAAAGCACACGAGAGACATCTCGTTCGGATGCAAGCTCAGCAAATCTTCCCGTAAGAACGGTGACCGGCTCCCCATGCTCCCCGTCCCGGACTTCTATTTCCTTGAATTGGACGCCCGTCTCCCAGCCTATTGCAAATGTCTTAAAGATAGCTTCTTTGGCAGCAAAGGTCATTGCCAGATAGGCCACGCGGTCAGGGTGGGTTTCAGCCCGCTCCTGCTCCCACGGCGTAAATACCTTGTCCATAAATACCTTGCCGCCGGTTTCCAAGACGTCTTTCATTCTGCTGATGGTGATGATATCTACGCCCAGGCCTATTGCCAATTAACCCCCTCCCAAAGGCGAGCCATTCGAAATCACCGGCACCAGAAGGTGTGAATCGTACTTGCCACCCGCGTGGATGATGTGCTCACCCTTGTTGCGCAGCTTAGGCGGCTTGATCCCGGCGATTGGCAATGGCGTCAGGTTGTATCCAGCGATCATGAGGCGCAATTGCTCGCCGGCATGCCAGCGCATGCCCGCAGGCCATATTCCAATCTCTACCGGAACAATCTGCCCGGGACTCAGAAACTTTTCAGCGCGGTGTGTCAGATAAGGTTCTGACGGAGTTGATCGTGCCGAATCGAGTGCACGGTGGGAGACCCGCAGTCTTCCGGAAGGACCGGTAAAGAAGAGAAAGGATAGCTTCCGGATTCCGAACGACCATAGGAGCTTGACCATCGTCCGTGCAACCGGATTGGCCGGGGTAATAACCGGGCTGGAAAGGACTTTGCCCCCTTTGCTGAGCTTCTGGACCTTGACGAATAGGTCCATGTCGTTCGAGCCGGCTGCCTCCACCCAGAGGCGCAACTTCATGTATCCGGTCAGCTCCGTATCCTCATCAAACCTGATGGTGAAGGTAGCTTTTCCTTTACCATCGTCAGCCGCATAGCGCACCAAAGTCTCATCTGTCACTGGGTTGAAAGAGAGCGTCCCCGAGCGTCCGTTGAGGTAGAGACCCTTGTACGCAGTCCGGGCCAGGGGGAACTCGTTCTCAGGACGATTGATCTCATCAACGCCGCCGGGGTCGAGGACCGACAGGCGCACCCGAGCGGTATTCTCCCAGCCGTTCTCGATACCCTTCAGATACCGGTCGAAGAAGCGACGCAAATCTTCCGTGGAGTTAGAATCATAATAATCAGGCCATTCCTGAGTATTATGGATGCGAAGCCATTTTTCTTTGGAGGGAATCCGCTGGAAGCTGTCGAGGGTCCCGCGTACGTGCATCATGCCGGTCCAGCTTGCAACAACATAGGCGGGAATGCTGATATTCTCTAACTTGGCGATTTTGTCCTCCCAGTAGGCGTTCATGAGGGGATATTTCTGGATCATGGTGGGGACGTCCTCGACACGATTCTTCCCGCGCATCTTCGAGACAATGCGTTCGCAGAATCCGAAATCCTGCACACCGCCACGGCTCACATCTTCCCGGTAGGCATCAGACCATCCCTCCCAGGGAGCAATTGCGGCCAGATGGGGAGGTCGCTCTGCTGCGATGAACCACTGGGCAATGGCCAGCCACGAGTTACCCGACAGCCCGACCTTGCCGTTGCTCCACTCCCGGGCTGCCACCCATTCGATGACATCGTAGCCGTCCCGGCCCTCTTGACTCCCCCAGAAGTGGATGTCTCCGTTCGAACTAAAGGCACCGCGAGCATCGGGATTCACGACCGCGTAACCATGGTAACACCAGTAGGCGGGGTCAGGACCTTCCCACTTCTGCAGTTCCGAGACTGCATTCTTGGCCACACCGGCCCGGAAAGGAAAGTCGTCGAGGAGCGTCAAGCCTCCCTCCTTCCCATAGGGACTCCAGGCGATGATGGCTGGCAGGTGGGTACCACCGACGGGACGAAAGATATCCGTATAGATAATCGTCCCATCGCGGAGCGCCACAGCAACGTCGCGCTCAAAGATAATTTCGCAGGGGAGCGGGAGTGCTCCTTTCTTTTGGAAAAAGCTTTTAGGGAGAACGGTCGTGCCAGGTTTGAAGCCCGGATAACGGGCTTCCGGGACGTCGATGGGCGCCACTTTACGAAAGAGGGCTTCGATCCGCTCATCTCGACCACTCTTCACATCCTGCAATCTACTTTCTCCTTTCAGGGGGTATCCCCCGTAATAACTCACTGGCCCGTGGGATTTGGTAGGGGGACTGCATCACTATCCCCTGGTCTACGCCGACGGCTCAAGTGTTTTACAAACGCGCGCCCGACACTCTCTCTCCTTGATATGCGCTTCAAGTTCCTCACGAAAATACCGGATCGCAGTGAGGACCGGATTGGCTGCCGTCCTGCCCAGATCGCATTGAGCCCCCGACTTAAGACCTTCGCCCAACTCTAGCAGCAGATCGATATCATGAGCTTTTCCTCTGCCTTCGGTAATGTCCGTCAAAATTTCTGCCATTTGCATCGTACCTTCACGGCAAAAAACGCATTTGCCGCACGATTCATTCTGGATGAAGGACAGGGAGCACTTAGCCTGATCAACGATGCAACCATCGCCATCGATCACCCGAATGCTTCCAGACCCCATGATGGCCCCGGCAGCAGACAGATGCTCATAGTCCATGGGCAGATCCAGGGAACTTGCCGGCAGATAACCTCCTGTGGGACCCCCAACCTGGATTGCTTTTAGAGCCTTGCCATCCGGGAGGCCTCCCCCGATGTCGTAAACCATTTCACGGAGAGGTATGCCCATGGGAACCTCAATCAGCCCGGGATGCATCACCTTTCCCGACAAACTTAAAACCTTGGTTCCCCTGCTTTGCTCGGTGCCGAAGCCAGCGTACCATTCTGCGCCCTTTTCCATGACAGCAGAAACATGGGCCCAGGTCTCTGCCTGATGGATGAGGGTCGGCTTATCCCCCAGCCCAGAGATGGGAGGATGAGAAGCACAAACGAAAGGCATGGTCTGCTTACCTTCTATAGCGTTTATCAGAAAAGTCTCATCGCTGCAGGCGAGTTTGCCGGCCCCCTCTTTAACCTCGATGCGGAAGCTGACGTTCGAATCCAGAAGATGATTCCCTAGAAACCGATGATCCTCCGCTTGCTTCAAAGCGGACTTAAGCCTGTTAATCGCCAATCCATATTCAGCATTAATATAGATCCACCCCAGGCCGGCTCCGGTGGCATAGGCACCAATGGCCATCCCCTCTAAGACGGAATGGGGGTCTCCTTCTAACAGGGTCCGGCCTGTGAGAGAATTTGGGTCGCCTTCTGCGGCATTGCAGATCAAAACCTTCTCACTGCCTGGCGCATCAAAGAAAAGGCGCCACTTTTCCGCAACAGGAAATCCATTCCCGCTCCGCTCCCGGAGCCGAGACCTGCCCACCTCTTCGATGACCTCCTCCGCGGTCATCCGCAATGCTTTAGACAGCCCGCTATAGCCCCCATGGGCCAGATAGTGATTGATATCCCCGGGGTCAACATGACCGCAATTCCGGAGAGCGATTCTCACTTGAGGACTCCGTTCCGTTTCCATTGGTCAATGATTGAATGAATCAATCTTCTCCGTCTGGTCAAGAATGCTCAGATGCAAGGCGCCTGAGCTTTTTCGTAGGGGGGTCCAATTAAACGCCCCTAAAGAGTTGGACGCTGCAACGGCCAAGGAAAAAGATAACGCCGCAAACGGGCTTTGTTGGGTGCCCTACAGAATCCTTCTTGGAAAATATCTAGATCTCAGCCTGTTCAGAACATGCTTCAGTCAATTTTGACAAGGCGTTTGGCCCAGTGTTTCTTTTGTTCCAGATTTCCCAGCCGGCCGTACATCACCTTCTGCGTTTGGGGGGATCCTGCACCGTGCATCGATTCCACGAGGGCCGTTCCTCCGCTCATGTTTTCAATGAGCCTGAGGATCTTCATTCGTGCCTCGACGGGGATCCCTTGCACACCAGCCAGGTATTTTTTTACGTAGCGGCCCACCTCGCTGTTTTCCAGATCCCCCTGAAAGGGCATGGTGGCGACGATGCCGCCTGAAATATCATGGGCGAGTCGAGCAATCTCGTAGATATGGCGCGTCACATTATGCTTTGTCGTGTTGGCCAGGAGGGGATCCGGGTAATAAGCGCCCGAGGGAGTCTTGTATCCCATGGCAGAACACGCCACAGATCCCGCGTAGATCGTTTCAGCAAGGTGCACCATTTCCGCAAGCTTCTCCTTGATGTGAGAAGCGCCGGCTGTTCCCTGAAACTCTGCGGCTAATGCGCTTGCCCCTATAAGAACGTCTGAAACACCCCCCTTGCACCCCCCATAGTTCTGGCGGTGTAATGTGGCAAATCGCTCCACCAACAAACCCGACAGATCGTATTCACCACAAAGAAAAACTCTCTCCCATGGAACGAATACATCTTCGAAAATGATGAGTGCTTCCCCTCCTACCAGCCCGAACTGAGGGTTACCGGCATCGAACCCTTCCTCACACTTGCGTTCCTCGTTAGTCTGGCGGCCAAAAATGAGGATCACGCCCGGGGCGTTCAGTGGCAGGGCACAAGCCAAAGCATAGTCCTTTTCTTCCTCTCTCATGGCTTGAGTAGGCATAATCAGGATCTCGTGGGAATTGACCGCTCCTGTCATATGGGCCTTGGCTCCCCGGATGATGATGCCATCGGCTCGCCGTTCCACGACATGAGTGAAAAGATCAGGATCTGCCTGTTTTCCCGGAGGCAGGGAGCGATCCCCTTTGGGATCGGTCATTCCTCCCACAACCATCACATTGCTCTCCTGAACGTGTAGAAGATACCGCTTAAATCTCTCAAAGTAGTCAGTCTTATATTTCTGATCGATATCATAGGCCGTCATATACACAGCATTCAAAGCATCAAATCCCACACAACGCTGGAAGCAGGAGCCCGTCTCGTGAGCGATCAGGCGAAGCATTTGAACCTTCTTGATCAGGTCATCGATGCTCTGGTGAATATGTGTGAATCGGTTGATTTTCCTGCCGGTGAGATGTGAAGCGGCCGTCATCAATTCCTCGTGTTCAGGTCGCAGAGCAAGTTCATAGGTGAGGGCTGCAGAATTGATGTGGGGACGAAGGGCAGGGTGCTCCGTCACATCCTCTACACGTTTCCCGTTATAATAGACGACATGGTGTAGATCCTTCAGGCTCTGAATATAATCTTCTTTTGTTACAATTCTTTTCATCCTTTTCTCCTCTGAAATCTTCGGACTAGGAGGATCAGTGACCTCATTCAAAAATTATTGCTTATTGAATCCTGTCAACCTTTCGATCAGGATCTCCAATTCACTTTCTGCGGTAATTGAATGACAAAAGATTTCCCTATGACTTAAGTCTTTGGCAGCGCAGGAACGTGGGCACCCGTTGACCAGTATTAGTCCATCCAGACCTTGTTCATCGTACCGAAGAAAAAGAATTTGATCCCTCAACTGAGATTGTACCCGCTCTATCATCTCCATTCTTTCATAGGCCGGGTTGCAGCCGCCACAATACTTGATCCCGATCTTTGCTCTTATTCCCATTTCGTTTCCAGAAGTCTCCCTTGAACGAGAAGCTGTTTCATCTTTTTGTTCAAAAAGCGAGCCATCCTCCGTCTACGAAGAGGGTCTGGCCGGTGACGAAGCTCGATGCGTCCGACGCAAGATAGATTGCCGCTCCAACCACCTCTTCGGGTTTACCAAACCTCCCCATTGGAGTTCTTCGGAGCAAGTTTTCGGAGATGACCTTCGATTCTCTCATTCCTTTCGTTAAGTCCGTTTCAAGGTAAGCCGGACCAATCGCATTCACCTGAATGTTGTACCGCGTCCATTCAATGGCGAGAACTCTCGTCAACTGAAGAATCCCTCCTTTAGTGGCACAGTAAGCAATCTGCCTAGGGAATCCTACCACGGCCCCCACAGAGACCATGTTGATGATTTTTCCGCCTCCCTGTTGAATCATCACCCTCCCGGCAGCTTGGCAAAAGGAGAAGGTACCGGTAAGATTAACCTTCAGAATGTCCTCCCATTCTTTGAGATCCAAATCTTCTGCCTTCTTCAAGACCGGACTGATCCCCGCATTGTTCACGAGGATATCGATCCTGGGAAAGACTTTCAACGTGGCGTCGATGACCCCTTGGATCTCTACTGGATTTCCGATATCAGCAGAGACAGGAAGGGCCTTTCTCCCAAGGGCCTCGATCTCTTTTGCGACCTCTTCGAGAGCGGAAGGATTTCGACTGACGAGGACGAGGTCGGCTCCGGCTCGGGCCAATCCTTCTGCGATGGCTTTACCGATACCTCTGCTTGCACCGGTCACAATCGCTGTCTTCCCTTCGAGTTGAAACATTCCTAATCCATCCACTTCCTCAGACCCCCGATTGCTCCATACCACTGGGCCTTCATCGTCAACGAGCCTGTCTCGTTTGCCTTTTATCGACGATCCGTTTTGCCTTGAATGTGGTTCGTTCTAATGTATTAAATGGAACAAATTTAATCTCGGGTGTTACGTGGCATTCCTCCTTCAGTCCATTCCTTAAGAGAGGCTTCATCATTGGAATATCTTCTTCCTTAAGACATTCGACCAAGACGGTACATAAATCCATCCCCTTTTCCGTATCCGTGGTCAGTTCGATGCAGAATTCGTCCGAAAGTTCGCAAAAGCTTCTGACCACCTTTTCTACCTGAACTGGATAGAATTTAGCTCCTTTATAGGTAATCATATCATCTGACCTCCCCAGAATGCCGCCGACTGACCGGGCATGGGTTCGGCCGCACTTGCATCTCCTCTGATCAAGTGTGGCCAGATCGTTTGTCCAGTAGCGGATCATGGGAGTGGCTTCCTTGCTCAGATGGGTAATCACGAGAACGCCCGCCTCCCCGGGAGCGCAGGGTTTCTGAGTTTCTTTGTTGATGACTTCGATGAGGAGGTGATCCTCAACCCAATGAATACCTTTCTTCTCGGGACATTCTGAGGCAATGGTCGGACCGATCTCAGCTAACCCAAAGTAGTCGAAGGCCTCGATGCCCAATCCCTTTTCTATCTTCTCCCGGGTAGCAGGAACTTCAGTGCCTCCCTCCCCCCCAAAGCATCCAATTCGCAAAGGAATATCTTCGGGTGATATCCCCCGATGTCTCAAACGTTCCGCAATATGTAATGCATAAGAGGGCGTGCAGAGAAGCACCGTCGAACCCGGTTTGACCAGATATTCGATTTGACGCTCGGTATCCGTTGCACCTATGGGAATGACGAAACAGCCAAGTTCCCTGGCGGCATAATGGCTCGACATCCCTGCCACCCAAAGGCCGTAACTGAATGCGTTCTGGATGATATCTCCTGGCCGAACGCCAAAGGTCCACATGGTTCTGGCTGTCCACCTGGAAATATTTTTGACATCCTCAAAGGACCAGAGGTTATTAACGGGCGACCCTGTGGTTCCTGAAGAAGGGTGAAGCTCTGCCCAGTTCTCGGCCGGCGTCACGGTGTGCCTTCCGAAAGGGGGAAAGGCCAGTTGCTCATCCCGAAGCTCTATCTTAGTAACGAAAGGGAAATGGATGATATCGCCCAAACAACGCACATCTTCGGGCTTCACCCCGCCTTTTTTAAATTTCTCTTTGTAGAAATCAGAATCTCGATAGCACCTTCTTAGCTGGAGCTTGAGGCGCTGAAGCTGAAGGGCCTCCAATTTCTCCCTGCTCATCGTCTCTATCTCTGGATCGAAATATTTCCGGGTCCTTTTCATTTCACCCCCCGTGTCAATCGCCTTTTCAGAACCAGATACGCCAAGCTTCCTTGGCACGATTACGCCGTCTCCTCCTCCAATACCATTTGAATCGTCCCTTTGGGGCAGACGGACGCACAGATGCCACACCCCTTGCAATAATCCAAATCGATTAGAACCTTACCTGTTCCCTCTTCGTAAGTAATACAGAGATCTGGGCAAAGGAGACTACAAACCTCACACGACTCGCATTTGCGTAAGTTTAGGCAGCGTTGAGCTTCTTTAACGGCCTCTCCCTTTGTGAGACCAAATTCAGTTATAGCAAATCCCTTTCTCCGCTTTTTAGTTGAACGGGTCTTCTGTTTTGGCCTATGGACTATTTCTTTACTGCATTCTTTGACCATGAACTATACTCGGTACTAAGTTCAGAATTCAGGTCTTAAAACTAACCACGCTAAACCAATCCCTTCTTTTCAGAGAGATACTGATGGATGCATTCCGCCCCCCTCTTTCCAGCAGCAATCGCATCGATGGCCCAGCCCGGCCCTGTCACCACATCCCCCCCTGCAAATACCCCTCTCATGCTTGTCCCACATGTTCTCTGGTCAGTTCGGACTGTTCCATCCAGATTGACTTCCAATCCACTTAAAAAGTCTCGATCCACTTTTTGACCGATGGCTGTAATAATGGTATCGCTATAAACTTTGAAGGTTGACTTCTTCGTCAATCCCAATCTCTTGAACTCTACCCCAATTGCTTTTCCACCCTTTCCAATGAATCTGATAGGAACGGCGAGGACATGGAGTTTTATTCCTTCCTGTTTTGCCTCCCCCACCTCTTCATGGACTGCAGGCATCTCTTTTCGTGACTCCAAACAAAACATTTCAACCTTGCTCGCACCCAATCGCCATGCAGTGCGTGATACGTCGACAGCCACATTTCCTCCTCCGATGACCATCACCCTCTCTCCAAGGAAAATCTTTTCCCCTGTATGGACCCTTTTTAAAAATTCGAGACCGGAAAGGATACCTTCCAGGTTCTTTCCTTCGATATTCAGATTCAAACTTTTATGGGCTCCAATCGAAAGGAAGACGGCTTGGAAACCGAGCTTTTGAAAGGTACGCTTCTCACCGTTAAGGAAGAACGGATGATGGGTCTTCATCTCAACCCCTAAAGCTTTGATTCTATCGATCTCAATCTTTAGAATTTCTTTAGGTAATCGAAATTCCGGTATCCCAACCGCTAACATTCCGCCTAGGACCGGAAGTGATTCAAAAATCGTCACCTTATAACCAAGGAGGCTCAGGTCATTGGCAGCAGTCAGACCCGCGGGACCAGAACCGATCACCAGAATTTTTCCACGCTTCTTCTTTGAGGATCTATTCCCGATATTCGTTTGTAGCCGTTGATGCTCTGCAACAAACCGCTTCAGTAAACGAACAGGAACTGGATGGTGCTCCACCCCTCTCAAACACGCCTCTTCGCAAGGATGATGACAGATGAACCCGCAAACTGCAGGCAAGGGATTGACTTCCCGAATCAACTCTAATGCTTCCTTGAATTTTCCTTCAGCGATCAGAGCTACATAACCTTTTGTATCTTGATGGATAGGACAGGCTTCCTGGCAGGGAGGGAGAGGGACTTTATCGGACGAAATTTTTCCCTGAATTTTCTCCCGGTAGAGAGCCCCGCGAAGGGTTTTATCTTCCTTTCTATATTCTGAGAAGATCTCCGCGGGGCATCCTCTGATACAGATATCGCAAGAGTGACACCCTTCGGATCGAATCACTGGCTTATAGGCTCTTCCTTCAATCATTAATCTGTTTCCCCAACTCCATCCCTATGCGAAGAGCTTTAAGATTGAGGTTTCGAAATCGTTCACTCACATGAAGGGCAATAGCCTTCTGGACGGCGTTTTGCGAAACAATCTTTGCGGTTTCGACAAGGGCACCTAGGATAACAATATTGGCGACTTGCTTGTTTTTCAGTCTCTTCACTGCATATTCTGTCGCAGGCACCCCCACCTGCTTAAGATTCAATTCTTTTCGCGGTTTTAATAAACTGTTATCATAAAGAATGAGCCCAGAGGGTTCCCGAACCTCTCCAAAGTATATATCGTAAGCCCCCTGTGACATTACCACCAGGATATCAGTTGTTATCAGAAGAGGATAGTCAATAGGACTGTCAGCAAATACAATCTCCGATGTACACGCAGAGCCCCTGGCTTGGGCTCCATAGGAATTTGACCCAGCGATATGTCTTCCTTCTATCACTCCTGCCTGGCCCAATAAGGCACCTGCCAAAATAATCCCTTGACCGCCCAAGCCGCTCAAACGGATTTGTTTTATTTCTCTCACGATGAAAATTCCCCAGTGATAATCATCTCAGACAGCTCTTCCTCGGTTAGTCCTTCGACCTCTTCCTCTAAAATACATCTCCGGGTGAGCTCTCGAATCATCTCTTCCGGGCGATCAAGACGATTCCTCCTTCCAAATTGCGTCGGACATGGAGAGAGAGCTTCAATAAAAGAGAATCCTACATGAAGCAGTGCCTTCTTTATGGAACGGATGAGAGAAACAGGCTGGGTCACAGAATATCTTGCCACATAGGTTGCTCCCGCTGCCGCCACCAACTTACACAAATCAAATGGAGGGTAAGGATTGCCCTCCTCGGTTGTGGAGGTCTTCGATCCCTTGGGTGTGGTCGATGCGGCCTGACCTCCTGTCATGCCATAAATCATGTTATTAGCACAGATGACTTTTAGGTCAATATTTCTTCTCGCCGCATGGATCAGATGGTTCCCTCCAATCGAAGAGAGGTCCCCATCACCGCTCACGACCATCACACAGAGATCAGGGTTATAGAGCTTTGCGCCAGTGGCAAAGGCCAACGCCCTCCCATGGAGGGTGTGAAGGGTATCTCCATTGAAGTGAGGGCTCGGTATCCAGGCGGCACAACCGATTCCTGAGACAAAAAGCATCTCATTCATATCCATCTTGAGTTCATCAATCGCCCTTAAGATAGCGTTCATGAGGATCCCATGGCCACAGCCCGGACAAAAGGGTGTCGGTTTTATCTTTGGTCGAAGATACTTTTCCATCGCCCTGACCATTAGGATATCCTCTTAAAAGCTTCGAGAATCGTCTCGGGATGGATGATTTCTCCGTTGGTCTGGCTGATGGGGATAACATCGCATGAACAGCATTTTTTCACCTCACCTGCCACCTGCCCTTTATTCATTTCCGGAATCATCACTTTCTTAACTCCTCCTCTTAAACCTCTGATCGCTTCTTCAGGAAAAGGCCAGAGCGTTTTGAGTCTCACCAGACCCACCTTCATTCCCTCCTTCCTCAATTGTTTGACGACGTAGAGACTGGTTCGAGAGGTGAATCCATAGGCGACCAAGGCTATCTCAGCGTCTTCCAAAAAATAGTCTTCCGTTTCAATAATCTTATCCCGATTTTTTAAAACTTTATTGTTGATCCGGTCAACGAGTCTCGCATGGACCTCTGGATCATCGGTCTTTCGAATTCCAAACTCATTATGGGTGGAGCCTGTAATGGAAAGCTTTGCCCCTTCTCCAAAAGAGGGCATCGGAGACACATCGTCCTCCTCTACTCCGAATGGGGATCCCTTTTTCGGTTTCTTCCTATTCCAAACTTCCACCTTTGCTCCCATCGAAATATTCTCCCTGAGATGTCCAACGGCCTCATCCGCCATCACCATCGCTGGGACTCGATAGCCTTCGCTCAGATTAAACGCTCGAAGGGTTAAGTCATACATCTCTTGAACAGACCAGGGAGAGACGGCAATCACCTGGTAGTCCCCGTGGGATCCCCATTTGGCCTGCATAATGTCTCCGCTTCCGACCCTGGTCGCTTGCCCGGTGCAGGGACCCGCCCTTTGGACATCGACAATCACGCAAGGGGTCTCCGTAAAAGCGGCGTAGCCGACCGCCTCCTGCATCAAACTAAATCCCGGCCCCGAGGTAGCCGTCATGGCCTTGGCACCGGCCCATGAAGCTCCGATGACTGCAGAGATGGAAGCGATCTCGTCCTCCATTTGGATGAAAACCCCTCCCACCTCCCTCAGGCGAGTCGACATCCGCTCCATGATCTCACTCGAGGGCGTGATGGGGTAGCCCGCGTAAAATCGACATCCCGCAGCAATGGCCCCTTCTGCCGATGCCTCATTTCCAGACAGGTAGTGCATCCCTTTTGGAAAGCAAGTTTTGTTCGAGCTTGACACCATTGGTTCGTTCAACCTCATACCCTTCATCCCCGTCCATTTTGGGGGATGATGGGAAGGAGCAGGTACGAAGGGTACCTCTCGTTGTGGTAGATCTTGTGGACTGTCGTTTTGCTGCTGCACACATGGTACGGGACATATTCCGAATTGGTTGCACCTGACGTTCCGATGGCTAAGTCTAAGCACGTAATATCCAGGCAGATCCGGTGTCCCTTCTCGAATCGATTAGCCGTGGACAAAATCTCAATCGCATATTCGTTTATTTCCGCAGGGACAATGGGTTTAGATGCCTCCCTTGTTAATAAATGCCAAGGTCTCAAGGGTTTTGATCTTTTCAGATCCAATCTCCGATGCGACGCTTTAAGCCATCCTCTTGTCAGCTCTCTCTCCGGAAGGTCCGCAGGGACCTGACGCTCTCCTTCTCTGACGGTCCTCACCGATACATCTGGACCAATGTCCTTGAGGATGACAATCCAGTTCGTATCCTCCTGGTCAATGGCAGCATTCAGATACAGGGCGCTCGGTCCAATCATGAGAGTATCTTCAGGCAGGGGATCGTAATGGGGCGGTGGTGAATCATAAGCAGCGGATTTATCTCCCAGATGCATGCTTAGCCTCCTAAGTCCTCTCAATATTTGACAGACTTTCAATTGGGGAAGCGTCTATTATTTCAATAAGCCTGTATTTGAGGCCTTTCCCGATCTATCGTTGCTTCAATGCACTTTAGCGGGCAGAACCATGCGCATGCGCCGCATCCGATGCAGTCTTTTGGATAGGCAATAACAGCTTTCCCCTTATCTTGGTCATACCGTAAGACGTCCTCGGGACAGACATCAACACATATCTGGCACCCGGTGCACATATTTTCATCAAGGCTTTTCAGCATGGGTCATGCCTCCATCGTGCATTCGTTTTCTTGTTCTTATCGAAACGAAGAACAAAGGCGGTTTTTAATGCCTGTCTACTTCTTTGCGACTTCGGACCACTCACTCCCGGGTACCGGCATTGTTGAGAGAGCCATCTGGTCGCCATCCTTTTGGATGATTGTCCATTTCAGCCAGTTCTGATCATCCCTCTCCGGGCAATCTTCCCTGAAATGGCTTCCGCGACTTTCGGTCCGGTACAGAGCCGCCCGAATGAGCATCTCAGAGCACGTAGCCAGGCTTTCTGCCTCATGATACCTGACCAAGTCATGCGGGCTCTCCACCCTGACATTCGGTAGCATCTCCCTTTGCACTTCTTCAATCCTTTGCAGGGCCTCTCTTAACCGGCTTTCCTCTCGAATGAGGCTATATTGAACGGGGATAACAACCTGTTGGACCCTTACAACAGCATCCCAGGGTTCAAAGCCTTTCTTCTTTATGACCATCGGCGCAAAAAGTCTCTCTCTCAATCTCTTCTGCTCCTCAGGATCAGTTTGCGGTTTCGGGGTTTCAGGAACAACCTTTGCAATGTCCTCAGCTGCCATCAGTGCGGTCACATAAGCGAAAGGAAGACCCCAGCGGCCATAGGAGTTGGCAGACATGGCTCCGTTCATGGCACAACCACTGATGACGGTATCTCCAGTCCCCCACAAGCCTTCCAGTTCTGTACTCCTGCAGTTCAGGTCTACCATGACGCTTCCCAAACGTCCTGGAAACATGGGCGTCCACTCGCTCTTTTCAAGACTCAGGTCATGTCCTCCCCTATCAAAGTGCACCCTCTTGGGCTCCAAAAACGTCCCGTGCTTAAACTGCCACACGCGTATGTCTTCGCCTGCCACGCGTCTATTAAACTGATCATAACTCGCCCCTGTGGCGTTAAAATAGATGGGGCCTTTACCCGCCATCACTTCTGCTCCCATTGCGTAACTCAATGCCCACGAGCCCAGGCGTGTCTGCCCTGGAAAATATTTCTGAAAGATCTTTTCTCCTTTCGCATTTTCGATAAAGTCAGCTGCAATTTCCGCTCGCCACCATGTCTCCGATTGCCTGTCCACGGGGTCGTACTGGTGAGCATATTCGCAGTGTCTTTGTTTGGCCCCGGCCCGATACGCCGCAGAGACCCCTTCACCAACGTTCATCGTGAACCATGCACGTCCCTTAAAATTGCAGCACCCATTTGCCAGCACGGTGGCTCTGGCTTTGAAGACACGACATTCACCACTTAGAATATCGAACCCGACGGCACCCGTGATGCGCTTACCGTCTTGAATCAGGTCGACCACCTCTGTTTTGTTCAGCAGCTTCACCCCTCTGGCTAAGGCTAATTTCTTGAGGTGCAAGGTGGTCCGGTGGGGGATAAAGCCCGTCACTTTGTTTTTGGTTCCCCAGAAAGCGCTATCCGCTGCAACCAGTTTGCCGTCTTGATCCTTCATGAAGGGAACACCCCAGCCAAACAATTCCGAGGTGGACCGCTCTAAATGACCGGCAAAATGGCGCAACCACTCGCTGTTCGCCAAACCATAACCTTTCTCAACAACTGAATCGACGAATTCATCTACCCCATCTGATTCCACATAGATACACATCCCCCCTGTGAGCGGCGTCTGCCCTGCCCAGCCTATCCCTCCCTTATCGACCACCAAGACCTCCACTTCCTCTCGTTCCTCCTTAATCTTGACGGCGGCCGTAAGTCCAGCTAAACCACCCCCCACAATCAAAACGTCCGTTTCGTAGGTTAAAGACTTCACCGTATATTCCTCCTCATTTCAAGCTTCTTTCGCATACCCCTATCGGAAGTAAAGCTCCCCAGCCCTGCCTACCGCACGCTCCCGCCAATCCTTCGGCACTCCGGCCTGAAAGTCGGAGTGCTTGTTAAGGATTAATCCTGAGCGCGCCTTTTTCCCTGCTCTAAAGAGCAGGGCTTGACGCAGTCGAGCAGTCGAAAGGTCAATTTGGATACTCAAAGGGGCGCCTTCCCTCTGGGACCAGTCGCGTCTTCACATCCTATAGCACACCCTGTTTGGGAATCTACTCGATGGCCCCTCACCCTTATTCGTAATCCCTCACGACCTTCACGGTCGTCTTTTTCAATCCTTCGTAAAGTTTCCTCCTGACCTCCGGCAGTAGAGGCAACCGATGCTTCACTGTTGCCCTCGGAATCAAACCCAGCCAGTAACAAACCTCTTTATACTTGGTGATCAAGTCAACCATGGGTGAAACATAAATGACTTCTTCCAGAGGCCGAATGCGCTCAAAATGGATCTTCCGAGCGGCATGCAAATCTCCTTTTTGGACTGCATTCCACAGATCAATGAGCCCATGAGGATCCATACAGGCGTACCCCGAAAAACACCCATCACATCCCCATAGAAAGGTCATCATCGATGTCGTGCCCGGAAAGAGAGAGATGTTTTCCCGGCCCACGGCCCTCAGGGCCTGCATGTCTGCCTCCAGTTTGAGCCACTTCGTATCCCAACCATTCGCTAATTTTACGGCCACCAGATTGTCGATCTCCCTGAATAGTTTTGCGAATGCCGCCGTAGGATATTCACATGCCCCCTGATGATCATATGACTGGTGCATGACCACCGGTATGTTCACCGCTCTGGCTATGGCTTTATGATATTCGACACCATATCTCGGGTCTTCCATCGTATTTAACAAGTAGTAGGCTGGGGCAAGAATCATCACCGTATCCGCCCCTGCTTTCTCCAATTCCCTCGCCTCTTCCATACCTTCATCGATGGTATGTTTGTGGATCCCCGTACAGATCGGAATTCTTCCCTGTACTTCCTCTCGGGCAATTTGAATCACTTTCTTTCTTTCTTCCCTTGTCAGGCACTCTCCCTCTCCCGTATGGCCATTCACACCGATACCGGAAACACCCGCGTTCACCAGAAATCGAAAAAGGGACCGCATGGCATTGTAGTCCACTTTCAAATCCTCAGTAAAAACCGTGATGGGATACACGTTGACCCCTGTCCATTTCCCCTTCCATTCGTACTTTTTGATTTCCATTCTGCCTGCTCCTTTCCTCTCTTTTTGATTAACTCATCGTTCTTCTGACGTTAGCCCAGCAACTTCCTTCGAGGTATTCAGTCGCAAATTCCTCTCATCTGCATCTCGGGTTTCCAGTCTTCGACGGCGGCACCGTCACCTCTTCTTCCGGGATGTTGACTAGTTTGCCCATAAAGGGAAACGGGAAGTATTCATTTTCGCGAACAATCGGTGCAGCCTTGTATGACGTTATGATCTGGTGATCGCAGGCCCTCATGGTTACTTTGCCCCAGGGCATATTGTAACTCGCACCTTCCCAGGCCTTAATGAGCTTCTCTGAATCCGCACCTCCCGCCCTTTTGATCACATCGGCCAACCATTGGAACGCGTTGTAATAATCCATGACGCCAAAGATGGGGCTGTAGGTCACCGGATCCTGGTCCTTGTACTTTTCTTTATAGTCCTGCACAAACTTTCTCTGGGCCGGGTTATCCAGGTCAACCAGACTATGATTGAAAACCAGATGACCGAGGGCCGCCTCCTTGACGTCCTGCATCATGACAGGGTCAAACAGATATCCTCCTGCCGTGATTGACTTCCACCCGAGAGACGCCCCGGTTTTAATCAGGTTACTCAGGTCTGGCCCAAGGTTGGTCGTGAGAACAACTTCAGCACCGGAGGCGATGATTTTACTCACATAAGGAGAAAAATCCTTTAACATGAGGGGGTGGTAGTCTTCCCCAACAAGCTGTGCACCAGGAATCTTATTCACTTTTTCCCTAAATCCGTCGCCTGCCTCTCGGCCCAGAGCAAAATCCATGCACAAAATGTAATATTTTTTGTATTGGGTACGCTTTGCCAGGTAGGCTATAATGGCCGACGTACGCTGACCGGTCGTAGGAGTGGTTCGGAAAACATAGGGGGTGAAGTCCGCCCCGGTAATGCTTGCAGCTTCTGCATTAGGGATAACAAATATCTTCTTATACTTGTCGGCCACTTTCATCATGGCAAGACAAATATGGCTTCCAAGGCTCCCCATAATGATATCCGCTTTGTCTTCAAGCAAAAGTTTTGTAGCTTTTCGGACTGCCACATCGGGCTTATAGGTATTGTCCTCCACTAAGAGGACAACCTCTTTTCCCAAGAGTCCTCCTTTCGCATTGATTTCCTCAACGGCGTATTTCGCACCACGAACAAAACGTTCCCCTTGATCTTTAAGCGGACCCGATAGCGGTTCAAGCACCCCGATGACAATCTTACCATCGGCTGCTTGTGCGGGATTTTCCCACGAAATCACCGTCGTGGACAGCAATAACGCCAAGAATGCCAAACTGAAAATCCTTATTTTTCCCATTTTAGATCTCCTTTCTACGGTTATTTTTTAGACAACAACAGGGCGATATTTTTTGTCGCTCCTTTAAAAGTTTCTCTCACCTCCTTCAAACCTCAAGATATTTCTGTCGAATGCCATGACCCTTTTCCAGCTCTTGGGCAGTCCCATCAAACACGATCGTCCCTTTGCTCATCACATAAAGCCTGGTTGCCAGTCTTAGGACGACCTGCATATTCTGTTCTACGAGGAGGATCGCCACACCATGTTGATGGATGTCCTGGATCACCTCCTCCAATCTCGCTACAATTTTCGGCGCCAGGCCTTCTGTCGGTTCATCCAAAAGCAGGATGCCCGGATTCCCCATCAGGGACCTTGCAATCGTCAGCATTTGCTGTTCCCCGCCTGAGAGATAGGCTCCCTTCTGCTTATCTCGGTCCTTTAAGTTTGGAAAGTAATCGTAGAATTTTTCAACGGTCCAACCCTCCTTTTCTCTTTTTTGGCCTGGCTTGATACCAATGAGGAGGTTCTCTCGCACGGTAAGCTTCGGAAAGATCCTTCTATCTTCAGGAACATATCCTATGCCGATGTTGGCGATCTCATAGGGGGGCAATCCGGAAATCTCTCTTCCGTCAAAGAGGATGGATCCGGAACGGGGGATGAGTAATCCAATGATGGACTTGAGGGTGGTGGTCTTCCCCACCCCATTTCTTCCAAGGATAGAAACGGTCTCTCCGGAGTCCACGTTTAGACTGATTCCTTGAAGGATATGACTTTCTCCATAAAATGTATTGATCTCTCTAATCTCTAACAGCATCTATCAATCTCTCTCTTGGCCCAGATAGGCATCTTTCACCCGTGTGTCGTTACGAATCTCCCCGGGCGGACCCGAAGCCAGGACCTTACCGTAAGAGATAACCGTGATCCGACTGGCAAGCCTAAAAACGACATCCATATCATGCTCCACAATGACCAGGGTCTTCCTCTCCGTCACTTTCTCAATAAGTTTAACCATCTCCAGTGTCTCACCCTTAGACATCCCCGCTGTTGGTTCATCCAAAAGGATCAACTCCGGGTCCATGGCCATGGTCAGGCCGATCTCTAGTGCGCGTTGGTGCCCATGGGCAAGTTCTCCGGCCAGATCATTTCTCCTTTCTAAAAGCCCGACAAGAGACATCACCCTCTCCGTTTCTTCAAGGATGCCGCCCACTCTTGAGAGTGAAGAAAAAATGTTATAGGGAATCTTTCTTTTGGAAAGAATGGCGCTTCGCATGTTTTCAAAAACCGTCATACTGCGAAAGATATTGGTTATCTGGAATGACCGTGCGATGCCTGAATGCAAGATTCTGTGGGGGGAAAGGCCGGTAATATCATGATCCTTGAAAAAAATCTTTCCTTGACTGGGCACATACTTGCCCGTGACTAAATTAAAAAGGGTAGATTTCCCAGCTCCATTGGGTCCGATGATGGCATGTCTTTCCCCCTGTTCTATGGCCAAGTCTATTCCAAAAAGGACCTTCAGTCCGCTGAAGTCCTTCTGCAAATCTTTAATTTCAAGGAGAGCCATAAAGGTATTTTCCTCTAACCCTTGAAAGTTGACTTAATCTTCTTGGGAATCAGGCCGATGGCCCCCTGATGGAAATAAAGAACCAGAATGATGAAAAGAACCCCCATGATGAATTCCCAACGGTCCCATAAACTGCTGATCCAATCGCTCAGATATACAAAAATGGCCGCTCCCAAAATTGGGCCGAAAAAAGACCCTGTGCCTCCGAGGACAGTCATCAAGGCAACCTCTGTTGACATTTTCAGGTCCATAGCGTTCGGCGACACGAAGTCCTGGAACACGGCAAAGAGGCTTCCTGCAATACCGGCAAAGAACGAGGCAATGGTGAAAACCAAAATCTTGGAGAAATTGACATCATACCCAAGAAAAGCGGCCCTCTCCTCGTTCACCTTAATAGTCCGGATCGTGTTACCAAACGGTGTTTTCATCAGATACCAGGCTAACAGGAGCAGAATGACGACAACGGCACACGATAAATAGTACATCGTCTCCGTGTTTGCTATATTGAGGGTGAGGATCCCGAAATTGATGCTCTTTGGAACAAACCCTCCTATTCCATCATCCCCGCGTGTAAGACCGCGCCATTTCCAGGCAAGAGCCCAGAGAAGCTGATTGAAGGCTAAGGTCAGTAGGACAAAGTAGCTTCCTTTTCGTCTGACGCAAAAGAAACCGATGATGGCTCCCCCGATTGCCCCCGCGATTCCACCCAAAAGGATCGATAAAAGTAAAGGCGTTCCGGCCGCGCGCTTTAGAAGAATAGCCGTGGTATACGCACCAAGACCGAAGTAAGCAGCATGACCGAACGATAAAAGGCCGGCATATCCGAACAGGAGATTGAAACTGATCGCGAAAAGGGAAAAGTATGCAATCTCATTCAGCATCCTGATTTGTGTGACCTTCAAAAGCTGAGGAGCCATCAATAAAAGAAAAATGACCACTCCGATAACAGCAATCTGCCGAAGCGCCAAATTCTTCAAACTTTTTCTCCCAAAAGGCCGGCGGGTCTAAGGATTAGAACAATGGCCATCAAAAGAAATTGGAAAACCAGGGCGAGCTGAGGAATGAACAAAACACCAAAGGATTGCAGCTCCCCAATGATCAATGAAGCTAAAAAGCTTCCGCCAAGGCTTCCCAATCCCCCGATAACAACCACCACAAAGAGATCAACCAGCATGTCAAGTCCCATCCCGGGGTAGGTGCTCAGGAGTGGTCCGGCAACCACCCCTGCGAGTCCGGCCAATGCTGCACCTCCAGAAAAAACGTAGAGAAAGAGCCTTGAAACATTTGTCCCAAGACAGTTGACCATGTCCGGGTCTGATACCCCAGCCCGAATGGCAACGCCAACGCGGGTTTTCAAAAAGATATATAAGAGAATGACCAGAATGATAAAGGAAACCAAGAGCATGAATAAACGGTAGACCGGGTAAGTCGCCCCCATGATCTGGGCCGACCCCGAAAGGGGAAGAGGAATCTTCGTGGGTAAGATAAAATCTCCCCAAACCCACTTCACTCCTTCTCCAATCACATTAAAAATTCCGACCGTGATCAGGAGTTCTTGGGCGTGACCGTAAGCATGGACTTTCCTCAGAAAATAACGCTCAACCAGGGCTCCAAGAAGCCCCACTCCAATAGGAGCAAGAATTAAGGCCAGCCAGAAACTGCCGGCCTTAACAAAGAACGTATACCCCAAATATGCCCCCAGCATGTAGAAACCGGCGTGGGCAATATTCAGCACACCCATCATCCCGAAAACCAAGCTGAACCCTGAGGCCACAAAGAATAACAACATGCCATAAACGAGTCCGTGAAGCGCTTGAATGACGATCGTTGAAAGGTTGAGTTCCATAAGGGTCTATCCCTGGGAGTTGTTTACGGTTATCGAATCATGGTTGCCCGGTTATTATCGGCTCCTTTCGTTCTTTCTCTTATCTATCTTTCTTTCTCTCTGTGTGGTGTTTGATACGTCGAGACTTATCTTTCATGATTCCATTCAAGACAAGATCCAAGATTCCTTCCCTCATTTCTTCCATGCGCACCTTTTCTCTCAAGTCCCAACGCTTAATCACCCATGCATCGATGAGGATCTTGATCATGTTCGCAAGCATCCGTGTATTGACAGGCTTTAAGAACCCTTTTCGGATTCCTTCCTCAATGATTCTTTCGTATTCTCGAAGGTGTTTCCTTTCCCCCTGGAGCAGGGAATAGATCGTGGTGCAGTGTTTGACTTTCAGCTCCATGGCGCGAACGATTTCTGATTGAACGCCGATCTCCTCTGCTCCCATCAGAGCTTCCTTTAAAAGGGGTTCACTGTTGCCGTTCACTCTTCCGCATGATAAGCCGATAATCCTTTTCTTTGGAATCACTTCAACCCCCCTTTTGTTGTCATTAAGAAAACAATCTGTTTTCCTGTCAGATTCATCTATCGCGAGATATCCTCCGGCCAGCACTACTTACCCCCTGCCAAATTCGGTCTATAGACCCGACCAGTCCGGAGGGGAAGTACATCACGACCAGAATGAACAGAAACCCGAATATGATGAGATGCGCTTCTCCCAATTTAAGCGCAAAGACCTCTGAAAGGATGACCAGGAAAACGCTGCCGATAATCGGTCCCGCTAAAGTGCCGGCACCGCCGATGATCGCTGCCATGAGGGGTTCAAACGTCCAGACGGGACTGAACATCATGAAGATGAAATGGAAGGAGAGCCGCAAGTAAGCGAACACGCCCCCGGCCAGTCCGGCCAACAGTGCGCTGATGAATAATGCCAACACCTTACATTTGAACGTGTTGACACCGGTCACCTGGGCTGCTGTCTCGTCGTCACGAACCGCAACCATTCCAAGTCCCAGCTTAGAATGCGTCACCAGGTAAACAACGACGACGGCCAAGGTGGCTACGACGAAGGCAACGTAATAACGGGAGATAAGGTTATAGGAGGCAACATAGGAGCTTGGCATCTTAAGCATCCGGTGGAAAGTACCCCCCACCACGATTCGGCATACCTCTGCTAATGCGAACGTCCCTATGCCAAAATACATTCCCTTCAACCTTAGGGTAGGCAAGCCAATAATCACTGCCAACACCATGGCAGCGACGCCACCTGCTGCCATCGCCAGATAAAAGGGGAGCCCAGCCTTCCAAATGAAATGTGTCACCAGCGTCCCGCAACCAAAGAAAGCAGCCAACCCCAGATTAATCTGACCTGTATAGCCTCCCATCAGGTTCCAGCTCTGAGCGAGGATGATATAGATAAACAGCATGATCAGCAAATTCAGGACACTGGTTCCGATATCCCAAATCAAAGGAGGAACCAGAAACACTGCTATCAAAACCCCAAGGATGGACAGTTTCTTCCAATGCATCAGGATCCATACTCCTTTTTGGCAAACAATCCCTGGGGTTTGATCATGAGGACGATGATAAATACAATCAGCGCGATCGCCTGGCGGTACGAAACCCCCACCACCAGAAGACCTGCCGACTCAATCAGACCCAGGACCATACCGGCAGGAATAATGGCATTGATGTTTCCTTCACCCGCAAGAACCATGACCACAAACGCGGAGGATAGCCAACCGATGCCGGCGGTCGAGCTGATGGAATAACTTGAAACGACCACCATCCCAGCCACGCCTGCCAGCGCGATCGCGATGCCGCAAGAAAATAAATAGGTGCGTTGAACGTTGATCCCACACAGGCTGGCTGCCACAGCATCCTGTGTCGCCGCCCGGATATGTTTGCCAAAATAAGTCCCACTCAGAATAAAATAGAGCGCCAATGCCACCAGAACGGCAACCCCTACCCCGCCGAGACCGGTGAGGCTGAATCTCACGCCGAGAAGCTTCAAGGTCTGTCCAGTGTAGGGGGTCATGACACTCCGGACATCCGGGGTCCAGAGCACGGTCATCGTGTTATCCAGGACCCAGATCGAGCCAAAGGTAATCAGCATGGACGTATTAATTCGCATTCCGATGTTCGGTAATTTCAACAGGGGTGAAAGAACCAACTTATAGAAGACAATTCCGATAAGGAACATGGCCATGACGACCAAGGGGAGCGAAAGGAATGGGTCGATCCCCCAAAGCTCCAGGAGCCAGTAGCTCAAATAGCCACCCAGAATGATGAATGTCCCATGAGCCGTATTGAGGAATTTCATGACACCCATGAGCAGCGCAAACCCAAGCGCGACCAGCCCGTAGAGAGCCCCGACCAGCAACCCATTGGCCATCGTTTGGAATACAATTTCCATGGAACCACTTCCCTCTTCTCTACGCTGCCCCCAGATAGGCCTCTTTAATACGTGCACTGCATAACAGAGACTTCGCGTCACCCTCGTCTACAATACGCCCATTTTCTATCACATAACCGCGGTGAGCCATTGATAAAGCCAGTGGCACATCCTGCTCGACAACGAAAATGGTCAATTTGTTTGCCTTATTGATGCCCTGTATCACACGGGAGAGCTCTTGGACCACAAGAGGGCTTAATCCTAGGGACATTTCATCGATTAGGAGACCCTTCGGTTGTGACATCAGGGCCCTGCCGATGGCTAACATCTGTTGCTCTCCCCCACTCAGCGTCCCCGCCCTTTGTTTGGCTCTTTCTCCCAAAATCGGAAAGACCTCGTAGATCTCTTGAAGTGTTTTTTGCCTTACCTTGCGCGCTGCGTGAATCGAAGCGCCCATCTCCAGGTTCTCCAGGACGGTCATCTGCGGGAATATTCTTCTTCCCTCAGGAACCATGGAAATGCCATGTTCTACAATCGAGTGTGCAGGCAAGCTGTCCAGGCGAATCCCACGAAATTCGATGGATCCGGCTCGTATTTTGAGTAATCCCGAGATGGTGTTCATGAGGGTGCTCTTGCCGGCGCCATTGGAACCGACCAGCGTCACGATTTCCCCTTCTCCGATCGTCAGCGAGACATCCCATAACGCCTGAAGGTCGCCATAATAGACATCGATATGGGTAATCTTCAACACGAGACTTCTCCTCCTAAATAGGCCTTCACAACCTCGCGATTGGAGACGATCTCCTGAGGAGTACCCTCTGCTATTTTCTCCCCGGTCTTCAGCACAATGATTCTGTCCGAAATCCCCATGATCACTTTCATCACGTGTTCCACGACGATCAGGGTGATGCCGGAATCTCTTATGGCTTTCACCAGCACGATCGCATCATCTAGCTCTGCTGGATTCAAACCTGCCATCATCTCATCCAACAAGAGCAGCTTTGGTTTCGTAGCCAGAGCTCGGGCAATTTCCAACCGTTTCCGGTCCACCAGGCTAAGCATGCCCGCCGTCCTATCCTGCCTGTTTGCCAGGCTGGTAAAAGCCAAAATCTGCTCTGATTCGATACGGGCCTCTCTTGTATCCCGAGCCGGATGGCTGCCGTAAGCCCTTCCTATCATCACGTTTTCCAGTGAAGTCAACCGGCTGAAAGGTTTTACCAACTGGAAGGTCCGAGCGATGCCGCTCTCGCATATCTTATAAGGAGCCATCCCGGTGATATCTTTATTATTGAACTTCACCGTACCTGTGTTGGGCTTGAAAATCCCTGATATGATGTTGAACAGTGTGCTCTTGCCCGCTCCATTCGGACCGATTAGTCCCAGGACTTCTCCTTGATTAAGATGAAAGCTCACCCGGTTGACGGCAATCACCCCACCAAAAGCTTTGGATATGTTGTCTAACTCAAGAAGTTTCATGTCTAACCAGTTTGGGTAACGAACCCTAGTTATTTCGAATTCCAACCTCTAAATCCCAAATACCAAGCAAATTCCAATCTTCAATTTCTAACGATTCAAACGGCTCTATTTGGGATTTTGGTCATTAGTATTGGAAATCGGTGCTTGGGATTTGGTGCTTTCCGGAGTAGGGAGTACGATTCTGCGTTCCCTACTCCGGATAACCCTAATTACCTTGGTATGGGGTAAACCAGGGCCTTTGACTTCATATCATCCGGCCAGACCATCTCCATCTTTCCCTTCTGCCATTGGGTGACGACAAGGGGAGCATTGATTCGCCGGCATTTTTCATTAAACTTGATCTGTCCGAAAACGGTCGGTACGTCGATGCTGGCAATCGCATCCCTGATTTTCGTCCTGTCCAGCGTGCCGGCTTTCTCGATTGCCGCGGCTGCGACCTGAATCGAGGCGTAGGCATTTCCGACAACAATGTGAGTTTCCGTTCCAAACTTGGCCTTGTATTCGGCATTCAATTCCTTCACGCCGGGGTAGTTTAGCGCAGGATGCCAGTCAGGGCATCCGATGACATAATCACCCATGGCGCCTGTCATCTTCACCCAGACTGGATCGTCGGACCCCCTGATCATAATGATAGCTTTTGGATTATAATCAAGCTCCTTCATCTGCTTAAGCATCGTAATGCAATCAGGAGGGACGGGCCCAGAAAAGACCACCTCTGCACCGGCCTTTTTTGCCTCAAGGATAAGCTTGCTCATATCCGGAGTTAGCACCTGATAATTGTTATGGGATACGAAGGTAATCCCTGCTGCCGCCGCTTTCTCTTTCGCGAGATTGAACATTTCAGCGATCCAATCGGTTTGCTCTTGCCACATGGCCCACTTGGTTGGCCTTTGATCTTTTGGGATTTTTCCGAAAGCACCGAAGACCGCATTTATTATCCCATCATTCAGCTTACTGAGGCCAAAATAGTACTTAAAGCCTCTTTCCCAAAGCGCAACATTGGTCACCAATGAGGTGATGGCAGGTAACTTATTCTTTTCAAAGACATCGGAAGACCCACTCATCATGGTGGTGCCGCAAACAATAGAAGCGCCTTGTTGATTGAAAGCTTCCGCTCGGGCAATCGCCTTCTCCGGGTTGGTCTCCATATCTAGGATTGAAATTTCAAGAGGTATTTTCTTCCCATATTCTTTGACAAAAACACCGCCGTCCTTATTGAACTTTGCCGCCGCCATTTCGTAACCGTCTTTTGCCGGTTTTCCGATCGCGGCATCGGGACCAGTCAGGGATATCATAATCCCGATCTTTATGGCTTTGGGTGCTGCCGGCTGAGCATACCCAGGTCCGAAAGCCAATAATAGCATCAGACAAATACACAGCGTAATTCCCATCAATTTCTTTCTCACCATGACATGCCTCCTTTGTAATATTGCTTAATTAATGATTGCAGCCATTTCATCCAAGATTTAAATTTCGTTCTCCGAGTTAACACCCCCTTTCTTGTCTGCCTTCATGATGTAGAAAATTTCATGGCGCACGGAGCACTGCGCATAACGTAACTTCAAGAAAAAGAAATGAGTTTTATGGTTCGAGGCCGTCCTCCAGGCGTGGGTGGTTTGAATCTCCTGAGTCTCCAAACAGGATATCGGATGGCTTTTTGAGATTAGTGGAACATGAACTACGAGTTTAGAATTCTGATTGGACATGAAGAAACGTGGTGCCCGGGATCATGAATTGACAGTCATGAAGATGTCTATAAACATAATTGCGAAAAATGTGCCACTAAAATTACATTGTAATATCAAATATTTAAAAATACTGATGTTTCAAATTTGTTAAATATGACCAATCCCCTGTCATATTAGACGATTTTGCATTAAATTGTCAAATATGATAAATAATAGCATCTCTTAATTTCTCTTGACCCATGAGGAATTAGAAATATGATGATCGACGAAAATGAATTCTTCCGCCAGGCTACTCTACGTATTTGCGGAAATCTCGATTTTGAATTCGCTATGCAGGATTGTCTCATCTTCCTAAGGTCCTTTATGCCGGGGGACAGACTCCAGCTCAATCTTTATGATCGAGGATTGAGTGCGTTAAGGACCATTGCCATCGCCACTCCCAAGGAGGCCAGCAGACTCAATATGGTGCTCCCATTGGATGATGAGGGGAAGAAGTTCCTCGATGGCCCCGGCCTTCCCCCCGTCGTGATACGGAATAGTGTTCTCTTGGATCCGGTGGCAAGACCCATCGTACAAAGGACAGGACGATGGAACGATTCCCTTATGGTGATGCATCTGGCCATTAAGGAAACCAAGCTCGGAAACTTGGTTCTGTTTGCAGAAGGACTTGATAGGTATACGGATGAGCATCTGCGATTATACTCAATCTTGTATGAACCTTTTGCGATCGCCCTCTCGAATGCCCTGCGGTACGATGAGTTGAATCAACTCAAAGAAGTCATGGCGGATGACCTTCGCTATCTCCAAGGCAGACTTCAACATTTTTCTGGAGATGTCATCGGCGAGGAGTTTGGTTTAAAAGAAGTCATGGAAATGGTGAGGGAGGTCGCTCCTCTGGATAGTCCGGTCCTGTTGCAGGGAGAGACCGGCGTGGGGAAAGAGATTATCGCGAACGCCATCCACAGCTTGTCCCGTCGCAAGAACGGCCCCTTCATCCAGGTGAATTGTGGGGCCATTCCTGAAACTCTTATAGACAGTGAACTCTTCGGTCACGAAAAGGGTGCCTTCACCGGCGCCATCTCTCAAAAGCGAGGCTGCTTTGAACGCGCCGACGGGGGCACTATCTTTTTGGATGAGGTAGGCGAACTTCCACCCCAGGCCCAGGTCAGAATGTTGCGGGTCTTACAGGATAAGAATATCCATCGTGTGGGGGGGACCAGCCAGATCAAGGTGGACATTCGCATCATCGCCGCAACCCACCAAAACCTCCAGGACATGGTCAAACGAAGACTATTTCGAGACGACCTGTGGTTCAGGCTGAATGTCTTTCCAATCGTCATCCCGCCATTACGGGACCGAAAGGAAGATATCCCCGCCCTGGTCGATCATTTTGTCGAAATAAAATCGAAGGAACTGCAGATGCCTCTCCTCCCAAAGCTTGCCCCGGGAGCCATGGCGCCCCTCATCGGTTATGCCTGGCCGGGCAACGTAAGGGAATTGGAAAACGTCATCGAGCGGGCCTTGATTCTGAGCAAAGGCCGGCCCCTCACTTTTGATAACATCGTCTGGCCGGATGACAACGGGGGTCACGGAAAATTGACAACCCAAAAGGACGATTTTTCCAATCTTGACGACGCCGTATCAAAACACATTCAGCAAGCCCTGGAGTTGACCAAGGGGAAAATCCACGGGTCGGCCGGGGCCGCACAACTGCTGGGCATAAATCCCAGTACCCTCCGGCACCGCATGAGGAAGCTCGGGGTACCCCACGGAAGACAAAAACAGAAGAGAATTTAGCTCCCCAGGTCCCTCACCCCTCCCCACTCCCGTATGGGGAGAGATAAAGCTCCCTCCCTCGCGGGGAAATCGTGACCTTTCCTAAATCAAATCCTTTGACACCCGCTTGGTTGACAATCTTTTGGCCTTTCTCTTAATATGGAGCTATGCCATTTCTTGTTCTCCTTCTGGTCATTCTTGTCTCCTCTCCATGTCTTGGTCAGATGCTGGATGAATCTGTGGATCAAGGTCTCGGTCAGAAGCTGGAGGAGTCTACAAATCAATTTTGGAAATCTACGAATCAAGTTCGGGAATCCACGGATCAAGTCTGGGAAGTCGGCGATCGCCGCTGGACGGTTGAAGAAGAGCGTCGATTTGAAAAATGGGTGGAGGAAACGATTACGGAGGATTTCTTCATCCGCTATCAGATCCCCACGGATTGTGCGGATGTGGTTTATGCGATCCGATGGATTTATGCCCGGATCAACCATCTTCCTGCGGCTGCGACGACCAGGGAGGGCAGATGGATCGGCCACTGGTCCACGGATTGGAAACATCTCCCAACCCACCCGGAATGGTACGTGGATGAACGTTTCCGCGCTGCCCTTCGTTATCTCCTTCCGATGACCTGGACAGGGACCCTTCCCTTCGACACCTATCCCATTCGCATCTCTTCCGATTCGGTCACCCCGGGAACGCTCTTCTTGCTGACAGAGTCCCATACCGGGATAATCGGCCATGTCTTCCTCGACGGAAGTCACGCCCATCCTCTTCAGACCTGGGAATCGGGGCTCCCCGTAAAGGTTCGAAAACTAAGTTTGGGATATTTTTTTTCAACGAAACCGGAATCCAGTGCCCGCTCTGGTCTCGTGAAGTTTCGATGGCCCGTTTCTGAAAACGGAGAATGGAAGTATCTCTCCGTTCAGGAACACCCCTTCTATTCCGAAGAGCAATACACCACCGATTTCTGTAAGGACTCTACCGATTTTGTCGAGGCCGTGGCCCGGAGGATCGATCCAACAAATTATTCCCCCACGGAGAAGATGATGAAGGTTATGGGAACGATTACCCGCTACCTCAGGGAGAGGGTTCCCATTGTTCTGGCAGGATACGAGCAGTGTCGCAATGGGGACTGCCCGGATGGCTCGGAAGCATGGGAAATTCACACGACCCCGGGCCTCGACGGAATGATCATCTCCTTGATGGATCATCTTTCAAAGATCATCGAATCGAATCATCTCGACCGGGGGATGGTGAAAGGAATGATGGAATCTATTTCGGTCGGCATCTCGGAGAACCGTTCCGTCACATTCTATGATGTCTATCAGAACCGCTCCTGGCTTTCCTCCAATCCGGAGAACTCAATCGAGGCCCGTTGGGGGCTAAGCAAATGTGAGATGATCCGCGGACAGACCCTCACCACCAAAGAGTCCATTGCCTTCATCGAGAGGCTTTACCGGAAAAGGGACCCCAAATATGCAGACTTCTCGATTCTCCAGCAGCAGCGTCTCCTGGTAAAACTGAACGAGGAGTGGACTAGGTCAGAATGCAGAGAACCGCTTCCGACCGCAGTGAAAAAAGCCCGGCTTTCTCCTCCCCGGAGGGACTTGATTAGGGACTCGATTGAGGTCCGCCGAGGATCAAAGAGGTGTGAGATGATCCAGGCACAGATCGTCGCCACCAACAACTCCATTGCCTTCATCGAGAAGACTTATCGGAGTAAAGATCCTGAATACGCCGACTTCTCGATTCGACAGCAACAGCAAGACCTGCAAAAATTGAGCGAGGATTGGAACAGGTCCGAATGCATGGAATCGCTTCCGATGCCGGAGAAAAGAGCGAGCAAGTAGAGAAAACAAGTGAGAGAAAGGGAACAGAGAACTCAAGAATTTACGTTATCGTGCAGAAGGTATGTTCGACTTCTTGTAGCTGATGGAAATGCCTGAGCTGCTGGAACGATCGATCGTCGTCTCGTAGTTGGGTAGGCTTCGGACATAATCAACAAATCTTTTTACATCTCCAAAACCATCGGTCACATTGTGAGCCGTAAAGCAACCGCCCACGGCCAGTTTTGGGTCCACGTCTTTAAAATACTGCGTATACCATTCCTTGTCGGCATCGGAAAAGACAAAATCAAATGGGCCTTTCAATTCTCCCACCAATTGATGGGCATCCGCCAATCGGGCATCGATCAATTCTTCCACTCCCGCCTTCTTAAAATTCTTCAACGCTGTCTTGTGCCGACCCTCGTCGATCTCGATGGTGATTAGCTTTCCACCTGTTTTGCTCAAAGCCCAGGCGATCCAGATGGAGGAGTGGCCGGTAGAAGTGCCGATCTCCAACGCCCGTTTGTAATTGTTTTTGACGATTAAATTGAACAATGTTTGCCCGTCCTTGTAGGGCACATTCCAGTCATTCCAGTTCCTCCGATTTTCATTTAAGAATATTTCTACCTTTGCATCCAGTTCCTTCGAGGTCCCGGTTTCTTGGGCAAAGACCAAAGGGACAGCGGCAGCTAAGAAAATTGATAGGCTCATATAGGTAACCAGAACTGTCACGGAAGTCCGACTCAACTCTCGCTTCATGGTTTATTATGCCATACAACCACGGCAAGGACAAAGGGCGTGAAAGGAATTCCCTTCTCCACGACTTAAACGAAGTTCAGATGCGACGCCGAATTACTTCTGTCGCCATACTATGTGCTATTTGCAAAATGTAAACCACTCTGAATTGAGTGCTGTCAGAAAATCGTTGACAAGATTTTCCAATCGTGCTTTCGTTGAACAACACAACATCCACGCAGGGCGTGCACAGGCGGGTAGGCTTGAATCCTAATTAGCCTCCCGCTATGGCAAAGGGGGATTGAGGGGGATTTTAGTAAGAGATAATGCGGCGTCAGCATTTTGATGCAGTGGGGAAGGAAAATGGGGCAAGGCAACGAGCTTATCAGGAATATGTTTGTTCGAACAGAGAGGCGGAGGAGCAGAAGATAAGACAGAAAATGGCAAAAGGGGTAATTGGGGCAGAGGTATATCAGGAGAGCATTGCGAAGAGAGTCATGGAGGCTCAGAGGCCCCAAAGGGGCAGACTTAGAAAATAGTCTGTATCTATTTGTTATCATAAATGAATATGAGAACCGTCCCCAAGAGATAAGGGAGTGTCTTTTCGATATGGTAGGACTTATCTGGGAGAAAACCAATGGAGTCCATATCCAAACTTCGTGCAATTTTGGAATGCGAATGCATATCGGGTGAAAATCACGTATTACGAAACACTTTCCGGAAAAGAATATGGGCCTTACATACATTTTTTAGGTCCCTCAAGTGATAATGATTCGGGCATAAAAGTGGCTATTCCAAAAGATGCGAAAGTGAGTTCTATAACAGTTGAGCCGTTACAGTAGAAAAAAAACCCCGGAAGGATCATGCCCTTGATCGGTGACAAAATAGGCGAGGGTATTAAGGAGCTCGAAATAAGGGAGACATACGCTTCGGAAAATCTCCCCCCTGCCTTCGCCGAAGCGGCTTCGCGCAGGCAAGTAACCCTCTCCTTCGACAAGCTCAGGATGGTGAGAAAGTCGAACCATTTGCTAAAGAGGGGTAATCCCTCCCTTTTCCGAGGGGGAAGAGAGAATTATTGATTCTTCTGGTTTGAGCGTGACGGGACCATCATGAAGGATGGGTTAAAGCATTAATGTCGATTCGGAGGGTAGACAAATGCCATCGAAAATGAGACATAGAATCACGGCTTAAACACCTTGAGTTTTAGTTCTTTGATGGGTCTGTAATGCCCAACATTACTTGTACAAAGCGTGGCCCTGTTTTCGGTCGCCGTGGCTGCTATGATGGCATCGCCCGCCCGAAGCCCGTGAGACAGAGAATACTCTTCAACATAAATCGCTGCTCTATGGCCGATATTCTCGCTTAGAGGAAGAATCCGAAAACCGTATTCTCGCAAAAAGTCCAGGACGAGATCGTGCTGTCGTTTCTCCCTCGCCCCTTGGAGCAGTTCCATGTAGGTCAGGACGGAGATCGCGCGGTCTTCTTCTTTTTCGACCAATGCAGCAGCGCGATCGTTCCCTCTTTGGATCCAAATGAGGATGTCGGTGTCAAATAGCACGATATCGATCTCCCCTGAGATCAGCGATCACGTCATGGACCGCTTTCTTCGACGGGACCATGTTAAAAAAAGGATGATCGGATATCCGTCTGCGTCGGTCGGAGACTTTAGGTTTGATAACCCCCTTCTCTTTGCCGTGATACAGAATGGTTACCTCCTCATGCCGATCGATGGCTTTAAGAATTTCCTTCATACGATACCGCAAGTCTATGACCGATGCCTTCATCGTCGCCTCCAAAAATGTATATAGTCATTATACATATTTTGAAAAGGGCTGTCAAGAAAATCAGGATGAGGGTGGTATACGATTTGTGTGTCAGGAGGATATCGAGGTATGGGCAGCACAGATAAGATGGATTGTAGGGCAAAAGGTGAGGTCAATTTTTTAGTCAGTGAAA